>Ga0209597_1001468_pt1 | contig 15378 bp, 23 predicted proteins | sample M_140625_MF_Meta_FD_187316 | JGI IMG/M metagenome (GOLD analysis project Ga0209597, IMG submission 187316) | Freshwater microbial communities from Lake Montjoie, Canada to study carbon cycling - M_140625_MF_MetaG (SPAdes) (version 2) | ecosystem: Environmental > Aquatic > Freshwater > Lake...
AAGGAGGGGTACTAAAAAAGGGGGTTGGTTAGTTTTCAATTTTTATTTTGGTTAGCAAGGCTCATCTAAGATTGCGTTCCTTTAGGAACGCTCTGCATATCGGTCTGGTCCCTGACCTACGATCTTGTCACCAACAAGCATCCGCTCAATGATTCCCGCACAGTCCTCTGGAATGCGGTCACAGAGGCCACGCGCGACCTGCTTCGCAAGTATTGGGCTTGTATCAATGATATAAGTCACGTAGTCTGAGAGAAGGGATATCTCAGTAGATCTGTTCAACTTAAATACAATGTATTTGTAGTTATATTGTGGATATTCATTTTCTTTAACAAAGATGCCTTTGTGTATTATAGTAGGTTCGCTCCAGAAATCAGTGCACTTGAACTTGTAGAGCGCTCCAGGGATGAGGGGCATCTTTAGCGCGGAGGGGTAATGAAAAAAAGGGGGGTGGTTAGTTTTCAATTTTATTTTAATCAGTCCATGACCGCTCTGCCGCGCACATGACGCTCGCCGTCGCGCATCTCGTCGCCGTGGTCGCTGCCGCACTTTGATTCCATGGAGCCGCAGAAAGAGCACTTGCGGTCCTTCTTCCCAAAAGACACCTCATACGCGGTGACTTCAGCCACGCGTAGTGCTTTGCGGAGTGCAATCGCCTCCTCCTTGTCCTTCAGCCAGATCAACGATGGCAGACCAATGTCAGCATTGCTCGCAAAGAGGTAGTAGAGTAGGCCATCCTCCGCGGGAGGACCATTTATCTTCGCACGGTCCCACATATGGAGTTCTTCTGGCTTACATCCGCACACTGTGAGTATGTGCTCGCCAAAAGAGTGCTTCACCTTCTTCATGAAGCCCGTTGCGTCGGCGCGGAAGAGTGAGATGTCATACGTTAACCCGTCAAACTTGACAATGGGTGCAGAGTACTTGACAATGGGTGCAGACATCTTGAGTTCCTTATTTGCTGGAAAGAAGGGGGGGGTATTAAAAAAAGGGGGTGGTTAGTTTTCAATTTTTATTTTGGTATGTTTCTACTCGTGGTCCAGAGGGTGCTCGCGGTAGGCGTCGTGGAAATCACTCTCTGAATCCCACTCGCACTCAGAGCAGTGCGGGCGATAGACGCTACCTGCCAATCCTCCACTGCAGAGAGGGCAGCAGACCATGGCGCGGGCGCGCTGCTCAGGCCCGTAGTTTGTAGGGTTCTTCTCCATATCCTTGAGCGTCGTGCGTGTGAACTCGCATTCGTAGAAGTAGTGGTAGATGTCCTCTTCAATACCAAACATAATGGGGTCAAGTATGTCAAACTCCTCCTTGGAGAGCGAGATCTCGAAGTCTTCGCCTTGATAAGGCTGCACATAGATGAAGTAGGAGTTCCCATCATCCTTTGCTTTATCGGGCATCGAATCGATGAAGACATTGACACCCTTGAGTTCGTGAATAACCTGCTTCTCATCGCGCCAGAGGGTGAAGGTGAAGATTCTGCTGTCATAATCAAAGGTCACGTTGGGCAGCATCTTGGCTTCTGAATGCTTGAGGTGTTCCTCAAGACTTGGTTCAGGGGGTGGTACTCAAAAAACAGTGGCCGTCTGCATTCAATTTTTTTTCAATTTAAAATGGCCAATAGCCATCTCTCCAGAGTCTTGAAATATAGCCACGCCAGAGGGCCTGCATCTTGATGGCTCCTCTTGAAGCGACCTGTTCTTCAGTCCAGTTCTCATCTACCGTTATAGAGACAGGTGAGACCTCCTCTGGGTTGGTAATACTCTCAGTCCAAGTGCCGTCGTATTTTAACCAGGAAACCCGAGTTACGTATGCAGACGTGAGAGGAGGGTCATCATCTGGTTCTTCTTGCTCTTGAATATGTAGTGCAAGGAACCGGTCAATGCCTAGATCACTGAGTTGAGTCCACTGATCGTCTCTCATTACATCAGCATGATTCGCAGTGAAGGCTGTATTTAATGATACGCGTGTGAAGTAAAGTAGATGAGTTTGGGTTCCGTCCATCAGACCAAAGCCGCCATGCAGACGCAAGAGAGTGTTGAGATCTGAACTACGCATTTCTATACCGAGCTCATCTAGTAGCTCCTCTTGCTCAACTTGAGGTACCTGTTCTATGGGTAAGTCTTCTATGGGCAAGACTTCCTTGCGACAAGAGGGGCATGTCCCCGTATCCTGCTGAAGATACCACTTAGAAAGGCATAAGAAGTGAAAGGAGTGACCACAAGAGGTTATTACGATACCCGTCTCCACACCGATTGCATTATAACAGATAGGGCAGTCCATTGTGTTATTGGTGGTACAAACAATCAACCTAAGCCTCAATCAATTTTACTTAACAAAATAGATATAGAAAAAAGAGCATCCCATGAGGGGATGCTCTTTTTTCTATGTATGCCCCTACCCCGCATACATCGCTCGTCAACATCCAGACACAAATGCCTATCTATGACGCCGCAGTGACGGATATGTCACCAGGATTAGAGTTATAAACTCGTACCTATTTACCAGATGTGAGATGCTAAGAGCATATCGCACCTGATTGTTTCTTGTTCGAACACTGCCCCACCATCGCAGTATCCAGTCGTGAGCTACCGCCTAGACAAGCTTTTTATTCCTCACGCCCTTGCACCTACCAACCAGGGCGGCCACGCATTCAATTTTTTTTCGGAATTGATTCGCTCTCAAAAAAAAATTTTTCGTTGAACTTGAGAGGCTCCATAAAAAAAGGTCTTTTTATTTTGTTTGGTTTTTTGGTCTTTCTGTTTTGTTTGGGTTTTGGTCTTTCTATTTTGTTTGGGGTTTAGCGCCGGCGATTGCGGTTGTCGCGGCTGTCAGGGCGCTGGCGCTTGTCGCCAGAGAGGCCCGTGAAGTCGCGGCCCAGCGCGGGCAGCACGTCGCCGCGCTTGTGGAAGCACTGGCGGTCACGGTCGTAGCAGAGCGTGCCAGAGAGCGCGTCGGACCACTGCGGCTCGTCAGAGTGGACGTAGATGCAGTTGTGGCTCTTCTCGTGCGCCCAGCAGCCTGCGAGCTCCTCTCCACAGATGCGGCCGAAAGACTTGGTGGCGGGGCACTTCGTCTGGCCCTCAGGCACCTGAGAGCCGCAGCCGGCACACGTGCGCGCAATGAAGAGGCTTTCGTACTTGCACGGGCGCGGCACGCGGAACTTCATCTGGCCCTTGTCGCACCACTTGTCAGCCTTCTTGTTGACAGAGTAGCCAATGAGGCCGGCCATAGACGCAGCCTCGGCCTCTGCATCCTTCTTGAGCCGCTCAGCCGTCTGCTGCGCCGTCTCGCAGGCGCGGTTGGCCGCCAGGTCGCGCTCTGCGATGTCACCCCAGCTGAGGCCCTGGTCCTCCATCTCGCGGCTCTGGAGCGTGTAGAAGTTCACGAGCGGGTGCGTCTTGCAGTTCCCAGGGCACTTGGTGCCGTCGTGCGGCGCGTGCACCTCTGCGAGCTCCGTCGTGCGCGGCATAATCCACGAGCCGTGCTTGCAGTTCCAGACGGTGAAACCCTCGCAATCATCGAGGGCGAGGAAGTGGTGGCAGCTCTTGCCGCAGGGGCTCTTGTCAAAGTCTTGGTCGGTCTTGGGGTCCCAGGGGCGGTAGAAGATGTCGTTGGTAGGCATTGTGGTCTTGAAGTGAAGAGTGGTGTTGGAGCGTGTTGATTGTCTTGATTGCTGTCGTGGGGGGGTACCGCCCAAACCAGCAACCTCTGCATTCAATTTTTTTTCGGAATTGAATCGCCTCTCGAAAAAAAATTTTCAGAGGCGAACTTGAAAAAAAACGTCTTATGCGTTTGAATTGATACCTACTCTACCGTGAGGCGGTTGAGGAAGCCCTCGGGGAGGGCGAAGGACTTCGGGACAAAGGTCTTGCGGAAGGCGGGGACCTTGACCTGGTCGGCCTCTGCGATGTGCTCGATGACGCGGTAGGTCCACGAGTGCCAGCCGCAGGCCTCGTCCTTGGCGAAGTAGTAGTCGCTCGTGAGGACAGCGATGGCGAAGACGGCCGTGCCGCGCTTGAGGGCCACCAGGGAGCCCTTCTTGAGGTTGGCCTTCATTGAGAGGAGGTGCTTGGCATCGCGAATGGCCTTCTCCTTGGTGTAGGGCACGCCAAGGGAGGCCGCGCGCTCGAGGATGGCCTGCGCGACATCATTGAGGCTATCAGAGGGATCCAGGCTGGCTAGGTCCAGCTTGGCAGAGAAACAGGCGCCAAAGGCCCCCTCGCGGATGCGGCCGTTGGAGTCCTTCTTGGTGCAGCGGCGCTCGACATCGCCCCAGACGAATTCATCGGCGACAGTGTTCTTCTTGTACTTGGTGACGGTGGGGGCGAGGGAGACGGTGTGGAGCTTGGACATCTTGAACAGGGGTTTGAAGAGGGTTTAGAAGAGTAGTGCTTGGAGTGGCTTGGCTTGTTTGCTTGGCGGGGGTACTATACACACCAGGGGCCTCTGCATTCAATTTTTTTTCGGAATTGAATCGCCTCTCCAGGGGGCTTTTTTTACGGAGCTGCTCTAGCAAATTGAATGCCGTGGAGAGGCCTGGAGAGGCCTAGGCCTATTCAATTTCGGCCTAAAATTGAAGGGGGGATATTCAAGTTTGGCCTGAAATTGAAGGGGGGCTATTCAAGTTTGGCCCAAAATTGAAGGGGGGGGTATTCAAGTTTGGGTCAAAATTGAAGGGGGCCTATTCAAGTTTGGCTTGAAATTGAAGGGTTTATACTCAATTTTAGGCCGAAATTGAATGGGGGCCGAAAACCACCATCAAGTTCCGTGATGGGGGGTCACGGAGGCCGCGGGGGCGAAAACCGCCATGTACCGCCGGTACGGGCCGCGGGGGGCCGAAAACCACCATGTACCGCCGCAGGCCGCCAACGGCTACATGTGCCGCCAACGGCTACATGTGCCGCCAACGGCTACATGTGCCGCCAACGGCTACATGTGCCGCCAACGGCTACATGTGCCGCCAACGGCTACATGTGCCGCCAACGGCTAGTTTGGGCCGAAATTGAATCGGGGGCGCGGCGACCCCGAAAATCGCCATGTACCGCCGCTCCCTCTTGTAGCTTGGCCTATGCAGAGGGCTACGCCTTGAAAAAAAATTTTTCGTCTCCTCAAGTTTTGGCGATTCAATTTCGAAAAAAAATTGAATGCAGACCGCCCTGGTTTGGTAGGTACCCCCCCAAGCAAGTAACCAAGACATCAATCAACGCGCTCTTCAAACATCAACAATGTCCGCCATCCAGAACTCCAACGCCGCCGCTCTCCACAAGATCATCGCCACTGCCCAGGCCGCCCTGGCAGACCTGGGAATCGACACGACCAAGACCAAGACCAAGACGACCAAGGGGGGAAAGGCTGAGAAGACCGAGAAGGTCAAGAAGACGGGGCAGATGAACGCCTACACGGCGTACTCGCTGCACGTCTATTCCACGCACGCCGCAGAGGTGGCTGTGTGGAAGGCCGAGCAGGAGGCGGCCGGCGAGCCCAAGACGAAGCAGACGATGCCCTGCTTTATGAGTGCGTGGCGCAAGACGCACGAGGAGGAGTACAAGACCTTCGCGGCTGAGTGGAAGGAGGCGCACCCCAAGAGCTCTGCGACCTCCGTCGCCGATGACACGTCCGTCAACGGCGACGCGTCCATCGCCGACGATGCCTCGGTCGTCTCTGATGCGAAGCCCAAGAAGGCGGGCCGCAAGAAGATCGCCGATATGACGGCCGAGGAGAAGGCCGTTCACGACGCCAAGACCGCTGCGCGCAAGGCAGCGAAGGCGGAGAAGAAGGCGGCAGAGGAGGTTGAGGCGTCCACGGAGGTTGCCGTCACTGCGCTTCAGCCCGTCGTGGTCGTCGTCGCCGCGCCTGTGGCTGCGCCTGTGGCTGCGCCTGAGGCTGCTGCAGAGTCCGATGACGAGGACGAGGCCGTGCTCAAGCTCTTCAAGCAGGACGGTGTCAAGTACTTGCGCCTCTGCTCCAGCGAGGGCGAGTGGCTCAGCGGCGACCTCTGGCTCTCGAACAAGGGTGCCAAGGGCGACTACTATGGCTGCCTCCAGGACGACGGCTCCATCGACACGGATGCGGAGGCGCCGATGCTGACGTAAATACTTAAAAAAACACAAAACCAAATAAAAGACCAAAACCAAATAAAACAAAACAAAAAGACCTTTTTTTTGTCTATCTGAAAGCTGCTAAAATCAGCCCGTAAAGTTGAATAGCACTTGTATGTCTATAGTTTGTACACCAAATGGAAAGCCTAATCTTGAACAGAGTCCAGCAGACCTCATCGAGGGTCAAGAATGTACTAGAAGACAGCGAGAAACTCCTCGCCGAATTGAAGGCTAGACGTGTTGCGGCTCAAGTGAACAATCAACCAATTGCTCTAGAGGATGACACTAATGAGCAAGGTGACCAGGAATACGAGGCTGATGATGAGAGTGAGAATAACGAGGTCTCGAATGAGTCTGAAGAGGTTGAGGTTGACCTTCAGCTCCAGAATGAGAATAGTGATGATGAGGATGAAGAATATACATATAGCTTCTTCTGCTGCACCACACGGCGAGGGGTACACAGGCTACTACTTTAAAATATGTGAGAAAAATTGATAAGGCAGGAACCTTATTTTTTTATACACACAATGTCTGACCTCATTATGATCAAACTCCTCTTCTCAAACCTCAAGTCAAGTATCTCAGAGTTCTATGCAAAAAACTCCAGGCTTGATACCAGTGGAGTCATTGACTTTAAGAGTATCCTGAATGACTCAGATAACTTGAACTACTATCTGAATCACGATACACTCATTCAAAAAGATGAGGTATCGTATGAAGCTATAGGCTTTACTGAGTCTCCCTTCAAGGGGACCTCTCCTAACCATCCATCAGGTCAAAGCGCGGAGAAGTAGACCGAGGGCTGTGAACAATGGACTTATTGAGATGATCCAGCTTAGGGCTAATGGGCTCCAGGAAATCAAGGCGCTTGGGAGATATCAGGTTTGCACGCTCTAAGAGACCCTTCTTCAAAGGAGCACCAGGGACTGTAAAATCATCGACATCGAACGTACGAGTCACTAGAGGTGAGATTGCGCGTCTCTCTCCACCCCAGCCTGGAATACTAGGTGCAATCCCGCTACGCTTCGTCTCCACATACTTGACGTAGGCCATTGACATCTCTAGGACGCGCTGCTCGCCGAGCTCAACTGCAAGCGCGTTAAGGATTGAGAAGTCTGTAGAGCTTGGCATTCTGCTTGTGTGCTGATTGATGAGCACGTAAAAAAATCAATTTTATTTGGTTTTATGTTTTGTCTTGTATTTTGTTTTGTTTTGGTTCGTTGTCTTTACTGAGTGGGGGGGAAGATGAGCTCCTCAATGGAGGCGGGGGAGGCAGCGGAGTCAGACGCTTCAGAGGCTTCAGCCGCAGCCTTCTTGAGGGCCGCCGCCTTCTCGCGGCCAGCCTTCATCTTGGCCTTCTGCTCCTCGCTGATGACGCGCTTGGGCTTTGCAGGTGCATCTGCAACAGGCTCTGCAACAGCCTCTGCAGCCACAGGTGCAGGCGCAGGCACAGCCACAGGCACAGCCACAGCCACAGGCACAGCCACAGCCACAGGCACAGGCACAGGCGCGGCCACTGCAGCAGGTGTCATATCAAGCAGGTTGACCTCCTCTTCAACCTTAGGCTTCTTGGACTTCTTGGCCTTCTTGGGCTGCTCTGCAACAACCGGCGAGCTAAGCCCTGTGACATCAAGCACAGCCTGGGCCTGAGGCATTTCGTTCTTGGACACGGCGCGAATTGCAGCCTGGACATTCGCGTCCAGGCGCATGAAGGCATCGAGGGAGATCATCACGGACATCTTGGATTGCTTGAAACTTGTCTTGATGCTTGATTACTTGTCTTGGGGGGTACTTGACCATTGGGAACCCATTTGATTCAATTTTTTTTTCAAATTGATTATCATCTTGAAAAAAATCGATGCATAATCCCCTCTTGAACCTCTTGTATTGTGTTTATAAAGAGTCGACTCAAGTTTTATGAAAATTGAACCACCGTCTCAACCTAATGAACGTACCACCCAGTAAACTAAACAAGATGTACCCCACCAAGAACGGCAAGCACTACACTCTCATCCCTGGGAAACTCTACGATTTCAGGATGATAAACTACGATGTCACGACGAAGCATTATAAGTACTTTACCTATACTGGAACCTTCAAAAAGTACTACTATGACTGGAACAAGCGACAGCATTGTATCTTTGATCTCGCTGGTTCACCAAGCCGAATGACCGTTCCCTGCAACAGTATGAGAGTGAAGCCCAGCCTAAGCCCTATAATGGCGAAGCAGTTTGCCCGTGGCCTCTGTGACCGGATTCCAGAGGACTGTGCGGGAATCATTGAGCGGATGCTGATGGGCAACGCGATCGTAGGGAAGGGACCTGATAGATATCCTGAGCGTTGACTAAAGTCAACGCAGGCTCCGCAGAGCGTTCACTTGAGTGAACGCAAGCTCTGCAGAGCGCGACTCTTCAAATATATAAAATATAAAATTGACTAGCTTCAGCTTCCTATTTTTTGCATAGGAGGAGATGGATTCAGAGCCAAACTCAAAGCGCAACAAGAAGGCCGATAAGGCCAAGAGAAACTTCGAGAAGAACGGTGTCTTCAGTCAGAAGCACATTCGCCTCACAGAGGCCCTGAAGTCTAAAGCCTCTAAAAAATAAGAGTTCTTTAGATATTTTTCTTTATTCTTAACCCTCCTGTTCTCCTTCCTCTTCCTCTTCCTCTTCATCATCCACAGTTCCAGATGCTGACATCGTCTCAATCACATCATCCTGGTAGAGACACCCCCCATAATCCATATGCCCCAGCTGGTTCAGAATGCCCTCTCGGCATCCCCAGCAGGTAATCTCGGTTGTATTCGCATTCCCATCATCATCAACTCTATAGAACTCCTGAGTTTCAAAGAGGTAGTCAATCTCGTCAATCTGCTGAATAAGCTCGCTCATTTGCGTATCGTCTAGGCTCATCTTGGTACATATCAACCAGGATGCAGTTTATTCAATTTTATTGGAATATATTCCAGAGGGGTGAACCCAGAGTAGAATCCTCTCAAGATTCCAGGATTTTTTATAAGAGGATAATCAATTTGAAAAAAAAATTGAATGCGTTCCTGCCTGGATTGGTGAGTACCCCCCCAAGAAGTTACATAGCCTTTCACGTAACACACTCTCAACTCAAAATGTCTTCCACGATGGCCACCACGCTGATGAACATCATTACGACCGCGCAGGGCGAGCTCGGCAAGCTGGGAAATGCGAGCGGCGCGACGAACGCAAAGACGAAGGCGAAGAAGCCCTCTGCGCGCAAGGGCCGCCCCACGCCGCACGGCGACTTCACCAAGAAGATCCTTGAGGAGCACAAGGCCGCAGTTGAGACCTTCAAGGCAGAGCTGAAGGAGTCCAACCCTGACCAGAAGGGTGCTCACCTCATCTTCGTCTCCAACTACAAGAAGGCGCATATGGACGAGTACAACGCCTTCGAGGCTGCGTGGAACGAGACGCACCCGAAGGAGGACTCTGCTAGCGAGGCTGCCTCAGTTGCCGAGGGCTCTGATGCAGAGGCGAATGCTACTGCAAAGCCCAAGCGCGTCATCAGCGACGAGCAGAAGGCCAAGATGAAGGCTGGCCGCGAGAAGAAGGCGGCCGAGAAGAAGGCGCTCAAGGCTGCAGAGGAGCAGGCGGCGACGACAGAGGTTCCTGCCACGCCGGCGACCATCACGCCGGTTGTTGTCGCAGAGGCGCCTGCAAAGAAGAAGGGCAAGCAGGTTGTTGTGGCTACGCCTGTTACGCCTGCTGTGGCTGCTGTGGCTGCGCCTGTTGCGCCTTTCGTTACAGAGACGACAGTTGCAGAGACAACTGTCGCAGAGGAGGAGAACGAGTTCATCCCCTTCAAGCACTCTGCCACGAATTACCTGCGCCTCGGCATCAAGCGCGAGGACGGCAACCACCTCTGGGCATCTGGTGACCTCTGGGCATCCAAGAAGGGCCAGAAGGGTGCCTACATCGGCTGCCTGCAGGCCGACGGCACGATTGACAAGACGGCCGATGAGCCCGCCACGGAGTAAACATAGGAACTTCAAGATGAAAAACAAATAAAAAAGAAAAAGAAAATACAATATAAAACCCCTCTTTTTTTATCCCTCAACTATAATCTCCATAAGTTCAATCTTAGGAAACCACCTCTCAACGATACCCTTAGGGCTTACAACGGGAAGTTCATACAATTCATTCTCAATAGCCTCTTTTAAGGCAACCGCAATATAGGATAGCATTTGGTAGGTACTAATAAATACCTAGGAATACATATCAATTTTTTATTTAGTATGTAAACAAAAAATTGATATCTAATCTACAACAAAGGCTAGGCACCAAGAATGCACTGCAACGCCTTTACAGATACCCACCAGCCGTGCCTTACACCTGTCGATACGGATCGTGGAATCTGCTCTGAACATACAGACTACTACGATGAAGATGTTTGGCTAAACCGGTTTCCCTTCAATCCAGACTTGGATTACGCGTATTACTTCTGCACAAGGAAGAATCTTAAGCAAATATACCACAAGGCCATCCTAGAAAAATACATCGTCATCAAGGAGACTCACTTTAAAGATCTTCTACGCTTTGGAGATCCGATTGAGACCTTGCAAGACTATTATTTGCTTTGCTGTATGCAACCAGGCGTTGACCCCCTGTGGAGTATTCGCATCTTTAAACGTGTTGTACAAACGATTGTGGATATAATGGTCTTCAGTAACGACCTAGTGAAGGAAAACAAGAGTATTCTGTATAGGCATTTAGATCCACTCTTTAACAATGATGTAAGATCATTTGACTCAATTGTCTATAGAGTTCTGTATTATATAACCCAAGTCAGTCTAAGTGCATCATCAAAGAGTGTATTTATTGACTCTATAGATGCTCCATCAGATTCTCTCATCCAGTACATCAAGGACCATCCAAAATTCAAGAAGGAATTCATTTGGAAAGAATCTAAATATAAGGCAGCCATGTTAAAGATGCTATCACAGAATGAGTATACAAAGGATAGCATACAAGGGAAAGTCATAGAGATGGTTACAAATCTGTCTGAGGAAGCCACTCAACCCGTGAGTCCCGTAAAAAAGAGTTTCGTCCTATGGCAGATGAGATTGTGTCTTTGACTTGGGCTCCAGAAAGATTCGTAGATTGGTGTCTTTCTGTAGATGAACAAGATGAACTTAGGAGTCGCTGGTCTATTCGTAGCCCATATACGATGACTTGTATACCTCCATAAAACAGTCGCGACTACAGAAGCCGCCAATGTGGTCTCTTGGGTCACAGGTCATCCCACAGCCTGCTGAGCATAAAACCTCGTAATCTGTTTTCTTCTTTGATTCCTTCTTAGACTTTAGCTTCGGTGCCTTCGGGGTCCCTCGGCTCTTGATGCTCTCCTGAGAAGGAATGCGAATCATTAGACTAGGTTGTACTTGTTGCATTGGGTGTGCTCACCATTGTGACGTAAAGTGAATCAATTTTTAATTTTTATACCTTCTATCTTTTTAAGACACAATATATAATACTTTGAAAAATTGAACGCTACAGTCGCCTCTATAGGGTTACACCTAAAAATGGCCAACAAGATGAACCCCATTGTGCTTGCACCGATTCGTATGGGTGACCTCTCAGGAGTTCAGTTAACACCTAAGGCTCCAGTAAAGACTGCCTATGTGCCTCCTAACCGACGCGATGCCAAGGTTGAGAAAGAGATTATTACATCTCTTGACTTCAACAGTCCCGCCTTCCCTTCTATGGCCAACAGTATTCCTCAGGAAAAGCCTGTAACCTTCGGCGGATTCAAGCAGAAGGTTCTTGACCTGCTTGAGAAGGAGAAACTCGACGAGATTGAGCGTAATCGTGCTGCCGAGAGTGACTACGCAAAGATGACAAACGAAGAACTAATCAATGATGGCTGGGCTATTCTTCCCTTGAAGCCGGTCTACAACCTTTCAAATGACCTTTGTTAGGGTTAAATCTAGGGAATGATAAGACCTTTTTTTACAACCTCTGCACCATATCTGGATTGAGATGAATGACTACCATCGTAAAAAGAAGCATAGCAAAGTAAATCCAGAGTTCCGTGACCTTCGATGGTCCCGCGATAGCATCAATTACTATATAGGCAATCCCCCAGATGGCGATCCACCAGAACTGAATCAGGGTTAGAACAAAGAGAAAGTGCATTGTATCCATTCCAGGTATATGTAATAGACTCATCTAAGACTACTAACTAAAAAAATATGGACCGGAACTAAGAATCACGCTACCTCATAATACTTCATAGCATCTGTTACCTTGGCCTTGTTCAGAATCGCTTCTGCATCCATCCAGCGGCAGAAACTAGTCAAATCCTTGTTCCCAACTAAATGTTTCAAGCGCACCAAGGGGACCCACATAGATTCCATAACTTCCTTCGTATCCTCTGGATTCAAGTCAACCTTATCCTTGTAGTAAAACACGAAATACGTGCCAGACTTAAATCTCAACTCATCATCAGGCTTCACATCCTTCAATTGAATGCCTGTCTCCTCTCTTAATTCACGCACACAAGCCTCCAATGGAGTCTCCTGTGCTGAACCGTGACCCTTCGGAAAAGACCACTTTCCACTTTGACGACCACGAATCACAACTGTATCACCGCAAGGCGTTAACAGGATCGCACCATACACGTGGGATTGAATGCAATGTGACCTCGGAATGTAACTCTGGAATGCTCTAGGAAAACCCATTGTTTCGCGAAGCCTTTCGGTACCAACCAACTTAATTTTGCGCCATTCAACTTTACCCCAGTGTTACTAAACCCTTAGCAGCTACTCTGTAAGGGTTCGTCTATTAACTTTCCAAAAATTGACCCGGGCCTTGTCCATAAAGTCAGTACCCCATAAAGAGCAATGTATCTCAAACCGACGTGGCCAGGCGCCCAGTACGCCGAGCACCAGGTTCAAGGCGTACAATGGATGCTCAGACAGGAAACAACCGGCTATGACATCCACGGAAAAATCGTTCGCGGCGGAATCCTCGGCGACGAAATGGGTCTCGGTAAGACCATCCAGTCCCTTGCTCTCATCGTAAATGGCTCCAAGGAGAAAACTCTGATCGTAACACCCCTCGCCGTGCGCAAGCAGTGGGAAGAGGCGGCTGCACGCTGCAACCTGAATGTCTTCACTGCCGAAAAGGGCCGATGGCAAATCCAGGGAAAGCACAAGCTGCGCAAGTCAGTCTTCATCGCTCACTACGACAAGCTGGTGTCTGAGTTTGAACTCTTTCAGGATATGAAGTTCGGTCGCATCATCCTCGATGAGGCGCACCGTATCCGAAATCTGAAGACTGTGACATCCAAGAAGATCCTTGCTCTCAAGGCCGACCACTGCTGGGCTCTGACTGCAACTCCCATCGTCAACACACTCGATGACTCTGTTGCCTATCTGAAGTTCATCGGATGCCCCATCAAGCAGGGCCTAAGCTGGCAATACGAGTATGAAGAGTGGATTCGGAATGTCTATCTTGCGCGTACCCTTGACCAGTGCGAGGCGCCCGCCGGTCTGACGATGCCCCCTCAGCCCATCATCGAGACGCGCCATCTCACGATTGACAACCCCGTGGAGAAGACCTTGTACGAGGGAATCAACGGAAACCTTGAGAGCAAGTGGCGAAATGCCCAGCGTCTGAACGGTCGCGCCTATATGCTCGAGTACCTCAGCATCCTTCTCAGACTCAGACAGGTCAGCGCTCACCCTGGCATCTACATCAAAGCGCGTCAGAAGGAAGCCTTCGGATGGTCTGGTCCTGACTTTAGCGAGGCGAGTCGCAAGTTTGACGAGATTGCACTTCTCTTGCGTGAAGCCTATGGCACCAAGAAGAGTCACCGGTGGATCATCTTCTGCCAGTTCAAGGAAGAGATCGTAATGCTCAAGGAGTTCCTGAAGTCCTTTGCATATGTAGGGTCTGTCCTGGAGTACCACGGTGGTATGTCGTTGTCTGAGCGCGAGGAGGAGATCCAGAAGAGCAAGGTCGTTTCGCCTGATTACCTCCAGGATGTCTTCCTCATTCAGCTGCAGGCCGGCGGCACCGGCTTGAATCTGCAGCACTATGACCGCATTATCTTCATCTCGCCCTGGTGGACGGCGGCTCTCTTGAATCAGGCGGCTGGTCGCGCGGTTCGCATCGGCCAGAAGGAAATCGTCAAAATATACTGGCTCAAGCTCAATGGAGAGGAAAACTTCAACATCGACACCTTCATTACAGAGAAGGCCGATACCAAGCGAGACTTAGCCGCGAAGTTTCTATCTTGGTCAGTTCCTATTCACACAAATCTAACCTAACATCAGAATGGACGCAAGGTCTGTATTTTTTTATTCTGTACTCGCAATTACAATCTCGTTGCTTGCTGGATTTCTTACACACGTAATCATATCAAGACGTAAAACTGTACCATCCGGCAAGTGGGAAGGATTTGAGGGTTTCCACGGTGGCTCTCTTGGTGTACCAGATATTGCCTGCAGCGAGGAATCAAGCGATGCCGTGGCAATCTGCGACCTCTTTGATGGACGCAAGCCAACAACAAGCGAAGGTCCTGATGATTTAAGGGAGTTGAAGGTAATCCTTTCTAAACTCTGCTGTGCGAAGAAGGACTTATCAAGTTCAAGTCAATCTGTAAACGCTACATTAAAGATGTCCTACAATACCTCTCACGATCGTGAGCCCGTTGCAAATACAGTTGCCCGGTGCTTCACACGAACAATTCCTATGCGGGACATAGACATAACCTTCTTAACCTGGAAGGATCGCGGCAATGCCTTGCTCAATAAATTATGCACATCCTATAACTTGTCAAATGACGAATCTGAACGGGCCAAGAAGTTTTTTATGGCCTGTCTGATGGAGACCTTTAGTCTTGCCAAGGAGGTATCTTCAAGATCTGGGTCTCAAACGAAGGAATCTGATAACCCACGTGACCTCAGAGGACTTATGGCAGAAAAAATACGAGACCTCGGTCTTTACACGGGTTATTACTAAGAACATAAAGTATACCATAAAGTAGTTAGGTATGAGGCGGGTGACACAACAAACACGTAAGCGAAATAGAGCAACCTATCAAATTGCCCTACCAACTTACAATAGAGCTGATACGCTCCTTGAAAAGACTCTGAAAACCCTGGATGACTACCATATTGACCCTGAGCGCATTACAATCTTCGTGGCCAATGACGAGCAGAAGGACATATATGAGGAAAAGATTCCAAAGGAGCTCTATGGAAAGATTGTTGTAGCCGTCAAGGGCCTCGCCAAGGTAAGAAACT
>Ga0209597_1001472_pt1 | contig 15337 bp, 18 predicted proteins | sample M_140625_MF_Meta_FD_187316 | JGI IMG/M metagenome (GOLD analysis project Ga0209597, IMG submission 187316) | Freshwater microbial communities from Lake Montjoie, Canada to study carbon cycling - M_140625_MF_MetaG (SPAdes) (version 2) | ecosystem: Environmental > Aquatic > Freshwater > Lake...
ATGAATTTGTTACTGATGTCACATTTGATAAATTAATACTTTGGAGACCAGTCATACCTTCAAATAATGAATTTGGTACTGATGTCACACTTGATAAATTAATACTTTGGAGACCAGTCATACCTGCAAATAATGAATTTGGTACTGATGCCACACTTGATAAATTAATACTTTGGAGAGCAGTCAAACCTGTAAATAATGAATTTGTTACTGATGTCACACTTGATAAATTAATAGAAGTCAAAGCCACGCATCCACTGAATGTTGATGGATCAATCGATTCAAGTTTTGAAAGATTCACATTAATCAGACTCACATAATTGTTAAAATTTGTAAAACCGAGTGATGTGAGTGATTGTAAATTAATAGTTTGTAGATTACTCGTACATCCTGCTAGGTTTATAAGATAATTTAATGATGTTAATGATTGTAAATTAATAGTTTGTAAAGCAGAACAGTCCTGCAAAGTATAATCATTTATACCAAAAGAATCATTTGTACCAATACTATTCATTGAAAAATTTGTTAATCCAGTGCATCCACTGAATGCAAAATTGCCACATACAATACATGCATCAAATGATGCATGTGTTAAACTAGTGCTATTATAAAATGCCCAGTCAATTATACTTATAACTGTACTTATACTTACTTCAGTTAATGAAGTTAAATATGACAAAGCATTATTACCAATTGTTGTAACTATGCAATATGTACCACCACTACCTATTGAGTTTCCATTGCTGTCTAATTCAATATATCCATCTGTATTTAGATATATATGTTCTGTTATATTTATCTTTATTGGCGATGAACCTGTATAGCCGATTATTGTCGCATCATAGTTACCTTTATCATTCGAAGCAGTTGTGCATGTTAAAAAATAACTCATTATATTATTATTAGATATAATTTTATAGCTTATATTTTAATTGTTCAAAATCTAATTCTCCTATATCTGATATATTAAATCTAATACTACTAATTTTAAAATTTTTCATATATTGAATACTTAACATACTATTAGCTACAATATTTCCATCATAAAGTATAGAAAAAATATCATATAATTTTATATTTGTTCCAATCAACTCACCAAGAAATTTATTACAATCTATATTTTTGTCAGATAATGTGATTTTGTCAGATAATGTGATTTTACTTATCAGACACCTCATATCTTCTGCAGATTTTACTCGAGGGTATTTGCTAATATTAGTAGAAATATCATGACATTTATCCGATATATCACGATATCTTAGAGGATTATATATAAATGTTTTAAATTCTCTATTAGTTCCATAATAATCAATATAATATTTTTTGTTAGATTGATAGGTCAACCAATCAAATCCAAAACCAAATATATGTGTTAGATTAAGTAATAATATCATCAAATAACTTTTTTTGTATATATTGTTAGATTTATCAGCTACCATAATATTATGATATGGAATATATCTATTCCAACAATTTCTAACTATATTTTTTAAATATATTATAACTTGATTGATAGAGTATTTCATTTAAATAAAATTGATATAAAATCATATTATATCTTTATGTTAAATATAATTATACAAAAAATGGATGAAATATTAGATGAAGAGATTATTATTAAAAAAAAACCAAATAAGCCAAAATCTAATCCAATGGAATTGTATGAGCAAACAATGGATTGGATGAATCAATTCAAAGAATCATATGTGGAAGAATCTAATAAAAAAAATACAAAAAATTTACCATGGGTAGAGAAGTATAGACCTATCTCACTAGATAATATTATTGGGCATGAAAAAATCATCCAATCACTAAAATCATTTGTTAGATCCAAACAATTACCCCACCTATTATTTACCGGACCACCTGGAAATGGTAAAACAAGCACCATCAAAGCATGTGCGAGAGAATTGTATGGTTCGAATTATCGAATTATGGTTTTGGAAATCAATGCATCTGAGGAGAGAGGTATTGAGGTTGTAAGAAATAAAATTAAAGATTTTATAATCACCAGGGGTGTATTTCTTTCAGATGATTCGAGTTTATTTAAAATGGTAATATTAGATGAAGCGGATGCGATGACAAGTGATGCTCAGGCAATGTTACGTTCAGTGATAGAAAAATATACTGAGAATGTGAGATTTTGTTTGATTTGTAATTACATTAAAAAAATTCATCCAGCAATTCAATCACGATGTGTGGTATATAAGTTTAAACCAATAAAAAAAAAATTCATTCAACAAAAAATAAATTCAATTGTATCAGATAGTGGATTAGATATAGAAAAAGATGGGATTGATATGATTGTTAAAATTGCTAAAGGTGATATGAGAAAAATTATGAATATCTTACAATCAACCTCTATGTCATACGATATAATAGATTGTGCATCAATAACTAATTGTGTTGGATACCCACAACCATCTGATATTAACCAGATAATTAAAAAATTATTAAAGTCAGATTATACGGATTGTTATCAGACAATATATTGTATGATTACAACAAAAGGGTATAGTTTATCAGACATATTGATAGAAATAACAGATTACTTAATAAATAAATCAGAAAAAATATCAAATCAAAATATTTTACTAAATATTCTAATAAAACTAAAAGAAATAGAACTAAATCTAACAATATGTTCAAATGATATCATACAATTAGCTGGACTTGTTGGAGCATTCAAACTTCATATTCCGGCTGAATTTGCATAAATCTAAGTGAAATTTTATTTTCATTTTTATTATTAAAATTACTTCTTTCATTATTTTTAATATATTGAGAAATTTTATCCAACAATGTTATTGGTAATTTATTTATAATATTATTTGAACCATTCTTTGTCCAGAGTTTAATTAATACACTTCTATTCTTAATAGAATATGATATACCATTTATTTCATTATTTGATGGAATAAATGTTTCATTCATTACAAGAAAACAACAAATAGTCATTATAATTGAACCAGTATCAACTCTTCCTTGTCTGGAAGGACAATCAATTTTTATACTACAAATCCCTCCCTTCTTATTTTCATTATCTTCCCAAATAGGTTTAATTTGATTTCTCATAATAAACAATTGATTAGATACCTTATCAATCAAATGAAAATTATTAAAAAATCTCCAAAATGAACCAATACTATCAATCATATAAATATTTTTATAACTTTCCTCTGTCCATGTCTGACATTCATGAGAGTGAGACCATACATTCCATTGAGCATTCAAAAAAGATAAATTTCCTATATCTTTTTCAGAATCAAATGTATTTTTGATATACAACACTTTATCTTCTTTGGCTGTTTCAGGAATATTATTTTTTTTCTTTTTTTGAAATGAAGAATTCCATTTATCTTCCTTATCTCTAAATTCATATTTAGAGGGTTGGTTTTCTTTAAATTTAAATTCATATTTTTCTACTTGTTGTTTTGTCTCTGATTCTCTGTATTGTGTTGTTTCTTGTTTTGTATCTGGTGGTACTTTCTCATATGATTGTGTTTTAACGGGTGGTTCTGGTGTATAAGCTTCCACTACCTTATCTGGTTCTTCTTCAAAATAATCTTCATCATTCAATAATTCAAATTTATTAACATAAACTGGCTCTTGTTTGATAGACTTTTTGTTCATATTATTATTAGTTTTTCTATTTGATTTACTCATAAACAGTTATTAAATCAATTTTATTCATACATCTTTATATAAAGTATTTTTATATAAAAACATTTTCTGCTCAAAAATATAAAAAATAAATTAATTTTTCTTAATCACAGTTTTACTCTCTGTATAATATTTATCTAATTTATCATCATAGTCTTTATCTTTTTTAATCCTTTTCTCATCAACAGGTGATAGTCCAACCAACATCTTACCAAGTGTTCCAACCATATAATGAATAAATAGAGGCCAGTCATTTTTTAAATATAATTGCATTTCATCTGATAGATGAACAGCTTTTCCAAAATTGGCAAGATTTTTTAACTCATATATTGCTTGAACAATAATATTTTTTTTATCATTTAGACATATAATTCTAACACCAGACTCAGAATGCTTGAAACTTTTTGTATAAGCATTTTGGTCTCCCTGACATTTAAATGTAATTTCTTTACTAGTGCATGTAATTTCTACATATTCCCCCATATTAATCATTTCTCTGCAAATTTTATGAAAATCAACCGTATCAATAATAACAGATAATTCAAAACTAGTTTCTTCTGGCAATTTTTTAGCATCATCATCTATATCTAAAATTTTTTGAGTATATGTTGAATTATTATTTTTTGAATTATTTTCCAAACTAAATTTAATTTCATGTTCATTATCTTTATCAATCGATAATCTCATAATACTTTCTTTATCAATTGTTCGCAAGAATTTTTGCAATTGTGATAAATCAAGTCCAATCGAATACATCGGATACTTTACATCAAACTTAACAAATTGTTCAGAATTAAGTTTTACATAAACTAATAATGTTTGATTTTGGTCAAGAGCCAATATTCTTATACCTCCTTTTCCAGATGGTTTTTTTACAACTTCTCCATTATCTGAATCACTATCAGAAGTATTTTTTTTCTTTTTTACTTCAACAGATTCTTTATCTTTTATAAAATCTATTTTAATCTCATGTAATATACCGTTCAATACATCAAACAATGTTTTTATATCACAACTATGACCAGTTACAATATCAACTAATAGATTACTCATTTATAACTATAACTTTATACTGCCTTAAATGATGTTTATTATCAAAATAAACACATTTCAATTTTTATAAATCAATAAAATATAATTTATACTATAAATAAAATCTTTACCAATAATATAAAAAATGAAAGAATTTAATCTTATTAATCCAATGATAGCTGGAGGATTTCGTACATCTTTTAAAGCAAATGATGAATTTGATGCTGGTAAACATTTTTGGGAAGAATTAACTGTTGATAATAACTATATTGCTAACAACTTACCGAAATTTATGTTTACTCTTCAAGAAGGTAGTGGTAAAGGTCTTCATCATATGATGGTTAAAGAAACACTTGATAAGTCGGGTAATGTTGAATACACTATTAATAAATTAGATAATATCATACTATCTCAAGCTCAACAAAAAAAATTCCTTACTGAAGTTAATCGTGTAAGAAAAAATTATGTTCAAGAGGGTGGAAAAAAACATAGTAGACGTAAGAGATACAAAGATGATTCTTCATCTGATTCTGACTCTAGTGATTATTTTGATTATTTGAGACTCAATAGAGCCAAACCAATCAAATATTGGTGGTATGCTCCAACAATTTATACTATTGATGGTAGCTATAGTGTGTTTACACCAACATTTACTACTAATACATCACCGTATGTTCAACTATGGGTTCCAGTTCCATAAATTTAGATTTGATAAACAAAATTTACAAATACATTTCTTTTTTCTTTTTAATGAATTCAAAAAGCGCGGCTTGAGTTATTTTTAATCTATTGTAGGAAGTTTCAAGTGCAACATACACTGGCAAAGAATAGATATAATGTTTGAATTGATTAATTGAATACAGCCTATCAATAATTCCAGAACCATTGATTGTCTGTTTTTTGTATTCTTCAAAAACCTCTAACCAAATAACCATACAATGATTTTCAATCATACTTTTCTCATTCTTGGTCATTTTGAGTAGCTGATCGCAGGTTTTTAGATTAATTCCGGGATATGGTTTATATTCTACTGTCTGATTTTTAACTAATAGTTTTTTACCTCCAATAGTATATTCCATACAAAACTGATAGAAAGACAATTTATCTTCAGCTGAGAAAAGTGGACAGCTTTGGGTAGAAATTTCTAGTTCAGGTGAATAATTAATATGTGGAATTTTGATAATCATCTGATTATTAAAAACAGTATCTAAAATTGCTTTTAAAAGTCGATTTGCGTGAATGTGGTTTGATTTGGCATCAAATGAAATGATTTTATCATCATAATGAAATGTGTAAACATCGCAAAAAATATTATCTGTAATCGCAGTATTAATTTCATCCGAATCATCCAAATTATCAGAATCAATAAATAGTTCAGCCAATGATTGACGCTCTGGTGATATCATCAGATTATCAATATCATTTTTTGTATTATACAAATCATAAAAATCACTGCCATTGAGAAATTGAACACATTCTTCAGATTTGTAAAAGTCTGAATCATATGAATCAGCTCCTTGTCTGGTATGTTTCAACCAAGCAACAAGTGGTTTGGGAATGTTTGAGATAGTATTGGAAGCACTAGACATCATATTTTTAGATAATATATACTAATTATATGTATTTATAATTAATATAATAAAAAATTCAATTTTTTACGTAATAATTTCATCAAATTTAATAGATTTTTTGGTTGACTTTGTTTCTTTATTAGTAGATTTTTCTTGTTGTTTTCCCTTATTCTCAAAAGTTCTTTTCAGATAAAATTTTGTGCTAATAGGTCTTTTTGCTTCTATTTTTTTCATCAATGATTCTGTATATTCTTTACATTTTGTATCATCATATATTAATCTATCTTTTTGGAGAGCTTCAAATATTGATTGTTGAACAAGTTGAGCATTAAATCCACCCTTTCGGATAGATTCGGTTCTTAATAATTTACCTTTACCATCTATATTGACTTGCTTTTGCTCAATAGTTTCTAAATATTTTAATATTTGTGCTTCCAATACTACTTTTTTTTCTTTTAATTCACTTATCTCATTTTTATGTTCAGATATTTTTTTTCTTATCAAATCATCAGTCTTAATATATTTAACAATTTTTTCTAAAAAATTATTATCAGTTCCACCTTTTTTTGATTGTGTGTCTTTTGATAAATAATCATCCTCAGTATTTTTAGTTTGAATTTCTGAAGATAAAGTATCATCAGCTTTTTTTGCCATTACTAATATTATAATAGTTTTTTTTATGTAGGTTAGATAAAAAAATTATAAATTAACTATATGGATAGATTCGGATAATTTTGGATTATCTGACACCATATTTGTATATTCTATCAATACTGCAAAGAGTGATGGTGATATCCATTCTACTTTTTTATCAATCATCAAACCATAAAAATCATGTTCTTTATTAATTTTATCTGGAAGTTTTGAACCAAACTCATACAACTCATTCATTTCAGGCATAGTTGCATCATATTCTCTAAATTTACATATTATTTGGTAAAATTCTTCTAGTTGTTTGTTGGTAGATTTTTTATCATCTGTATCAATACCATCAAATAATGTTTGATTTGATTTCTCCGCATTTTGTAGATTATATTTTTTATAGTATACAAGATAGTTATTGAGTAGTTTTACATAGTAGTCTTCATCAGCCATTTTTTATAAATCATATCATTATTAATCATTTATATGATTTATAATTCAATTTTTTATTTAATAAATTTTTAAGTTTATTATTGTATTTATTGTATTTGTATTTGTAACCACCATAAATAATCGTATCTGCGGTTGCGGGTGTAAATGAATTAAGTTTAAATTTTAAACTATTTATTAACTCTTTGGATGTATCAAGTTTCTTTATAGTTTCATCTGTATTATATAAGCTTTCAAATAGTTTTGGTTGTATGCTAAAAGTTTTATATATTCTTATCATATCTTTATTTATTAATAGTGGGATATCATTATGTTCATATACTAAATATTTATAAAAGATATTCTTACTACATCCCATTTTTAATTTATCTTTTATTAGATTCATATTTCTATTATCAAACATATTTTCTTCATCATAAAATATATATTCTGATGTTTTACCATAAGATGAAGCTACAACTTGATGATCAATACAATCATATAATATTCCTACTAATTTATAATCAACCATACATTTTTTTATTTCTCGTAATAATTTATTATCAGTTGCATCTAATTGTGGTTTGAGTTCAATAAATACATATGGTTTATTAAAATTTTGTTTATAAGCTTCCAAATCAGATAAATTATTATATCTATATTGTGTATGGTATTCTGCAGAAAATATATTTTTCAGAAAATATTCAATTACTTGAGAACAATCACCACCACCACCTGCCTCTGTTCCTATAATTTTTATTACATCTTCTCTTAGTTTAACATTTTCTAATAATCCCATAATACTATATTTGAGCAAACCCTCCCATGAGTCTGATGTTATTTCTTTAATAGTCTGTGTCTTTGCATCATAAAATCTTATAATATTATCTTCCTCCTGTGTATATCCATTCAATACATCATCTGTAAATTTACCTTTTGTATCCCGAAACATATACTGATTAAGTCTCGCATCAATAAATTTAGTTCTATTTACCGAAATATCATCTGAAGAACCAACAGCTGCCGCGCCTGATTCACTAGCTGGATACAATTTTTTAATTATATTGTCATCTACAAATTCTATAAAAGTTTGTATGATAAGATATTTGTTAATATCAATATATGATTTTGGTGGGTATTCTAATTTGTCTATCATATCATATATTATATATTGACATCTACTCAATAACACATATGCACTATTTCTAAAACATTGATGGTATTTATTGTTAGCTAAATTTTTTGAATTATGATGATTTGGGTAATTTGCTAAATATAATAATTTTAAATTATCAGGAGATAATATTCTATCTGAAAAATTTAATTGACTATTTTGTCTTATATTTTGTAAGGTATCAAATATATGTTTTTCTTTCTGTAAGGTATCTACTGCTGCTGCTGCTATAGTATCAGTTTGTTTTTCTTCTTTTATAGTATCTATTTGTTTTTCTGCTTCTTCTGGTGTTGGTGGTAAGGTATCTGCAACTGCAGCCATATATATATATTTGATATAATTATTTTAATTATATTAAATAAAAAATTAAAAACTAATTATCTTTTACCACATAGACCCAGAGTATTTGCATCTGGTTCATATGATGAGTTGAGAAAGGGTGATACAACAGATTTTGGAACAACAATATTACCTCTAATATCACGAGATGGATTTTTGAGTGTTCCTTGAACAGTATTTACACCAACTGAACGATAAACATTAATCAGATGTCTATTTTTAACACTTGTTGATGAATAAGCATTATGGAACCAGTCTTTTCCTGCAGTTTCATCAGGTAACAAACTTTTTGCATCAAATTTATCTTTTTCACTTAGTTTTGTTTGTCTTCCTGGAACATATGCAGCTTTATTTCCACCTGTTTCATCAATACCTGAAAAATTACCATCATCACCAAATGGATCTTGCATTCCATAAATATCATCCATACTATTTAGAGTTTGTCCTCTAGAATTTGCAGCATAGCTTGATTCCTTGTATCCTCTTTTTGCAGAATCTCTAGTTTTCATTTTATTTACTAGTTTTTGGTCTCCAACTGCAAGATTGGTGTTATTTGATGTATCATCTGAGTAGACAGAATTATCATCTGATGGTAAAGATTCCGATGCTTCTGACTCAGACATCGCAAGAGCTCCATCATTATGAAATGGTTCAGATTTTTTATTAGATGAATATGTTGTGAGATATACCAACACAGCAACCAATACTATTATTAATACTAATTTTCCATCTCCAAATAGATTCATTTATACTTATAATATAGATAATTATAAAAAATATTTTTAATAATATTTTAATAACTATAGTTATCTATCCGAATAGTTATTTATTATTATATAAATTTTATTTTTTATAAACTATTTTTTTCTTGTAAATTTATATATAAGTTATATAATATGAGTAAACTACAAAAAACTTCTAATCTAAGTATTAGTACCGAATCTAATTATTCGGCAACTTCTGATATTAATCAATCTGGTGGAGGACTATTTTCATTCTTATATAGTGATGATAAAGCATCAACTATCACACAATTATGCTTGGAAGCTTTTGCAGATAAGCAACCATATGTTGCATATTATTTGCTTGACAATGCATTAAAAAACAATGTTTGTATAAATTTTAAATTAAAAGATGATAGTGGTAAAACATTACTACATTATCTTGTATTATACTGTACTTATAGTCCAAATATCAAACAATTACTTATTGATTGTATGCGTTTTAGTGAATGTAGAAAATATATTAATGAACAAGATAATCTATTAAATACTCCAGCTCATTATGCTGTTTATTTGGATGAACAAGATATTATTAAATATTTAGCTGAATGTGGTGCAAATTTAAAGCTAAAAAATTCCAAAGGGTATCATATAAGTCCTGAGATAGTGTATGATAGTGTGCAAGAGAAAGTTCCTACTCAATCAGTATTTACAATTATAGAAAAACCAAATCCCACAGAATATGATGATTTGAATCAAACACTCAAACAACTTTTAGGTCAGTATGTGAGATCATCAGATGAAACACAATCAATAGGTTTTCGAAGAGATGAACTTACTGAAACATATGCAGATACTAATGTGGATGTTGATAGCGAAGTATATTTTAAAAATTTACTTAATAAGTTTAATGGAGATGTTCCATTTCCCAAAACATCTGTACCAAAATCTACCAGCCAACCTGATAGACAACCAGTCAGCCAACCTAATAGACAACCAGTCAGCCAACCTAATAGACAACCAGTCAGCCAACCTAATAGACAACCAGTCAGCCAACCTAATAGACAACCAGTCAGCCAACCTAATAGACAACCAGTCAGCCAACCTAATAGACAACCAGTCAGCCAACCTGATAGACAACCAGTCAGCCAACCTGATAGACAACCAGTCAGTAATTTAATATTTCAAAAGAGTAGTGAAGATACTGATAAATATATTAATAGTTTAATAAAAGATGAACTGGATTATGATATTGATATGACACAAGAGGGTGGTAGAGCAGTCTCAGGTTTTAGAAGATTAGTAACAGATAGTAATGTTTTTATTGGAGGTAGTTCTGAAGATAAATCTCAAAAAAAATCTCATAAAAAAAAATTAACTGATTCTGATTCAGATGATGAAGAAACCGATGACTCTGATTCAGATGATGAAGAAACCGATGACTCTGATTCAGATGATGAAGAAACCGATGACTCTGATTCGGATGATGAAGAAACCGATGACTCTGATTCAAATACCAAAAAGATAGCAAGATTAGCTAGAAATATAAATATTGCTTCAGAAAAACACAATATTGCAATTCAGAAGATAGCTAAATTTCTCAATAAGGATGAAAATGATGTTGAAGTCAGAGCAATTAAAGCTATAATATATGAGTCGGTTAAAACAGATAAGCCTCAAAGTAGTAATTTTGAAAAAGCTGAAGAATTAGAAAAGAGAGCATCTGATGAAAATTTTATTAGCAATATTGATAGAAAGAAAATTAAAAACATGGTTAATATTCTTAATGAAAAACAACAGCAAAAAGAAATATCTGATTCAAGCAATAGTTCAGTTGAATCAAAAAAATTTAAAAAAAATGATAAAAAAACTAAGAAAAATTAAACTGATGATTTAATTTCTATATTTTTAATATTCCAAACAAAACCATAATTATCTTTCATTATCCATAATGTGCTCAATTCTATAGATATATCACAAATAGTTTTTTTTAAATCAGATGCTGACATACGATTCTTATAATCTCCAATCATTGAATATATGTTGGTTGAACCTAATAAATGTGTTCTTAATATATATCCACCTTTGCTTTCTCTTATATTTGGATAATATGGAATATTACCAATATCATTTTTTAATATATTTAATGAATTATTTTCTGATAGAGATGATAATTCTTTTTCAAATGTATTTATAATAGTATGATAATTATAATGTTGATTACTATTTTTAGGATTAATTTCTATATTCAAAATAGATGTTTTTTTATAAATTTCTAAACCAAATGGGACAAATATATTTTTTAATTCTATGATAATTTTTTGTTTTGTTTTATCTAATATATTGTATGTTATTTTGTCTGATTTTCTATCAGATATCGCAAAATATAAGTTTTCCACCAATAATTTTTCCATATAATAACATCTAATATATTTTTTTTAATGTTTTTTTATTCTCATACATTTTATGACAACATATATCGGACCACTCACAGATGCTATGTTAGACACTATGATTAAACAAATAAAAAAAACTAAAACAAAAGAAAAAATAATGAAAAGTATAATTGACCCTCTGTTGTGTGATATTATGACAAGATATTATCCCTATTTGATAACAATAACAATCATTTTATCTATAATTGTTATTTTACTAATCAGCATACTTAGTATAATCATACTTGACAGAAATATTAAGTAGAAAAAATATTTATTTGTATATGAATAATATAATGAATATTTTTACTGATATGTTGTTTATTTCGATATATCTGTTTATAATGATATATTTCAAACTTCCCGACGTATCTACAGATAATTATTTACTACATAAAATAATATTATTTGTTGATGTATTTTGTTTCTTTTATGCAATGCAACTAATTAAAAAAATAAAATATAAATGTAAGATTGACCCATATGAGATATTGCAACAAAGTATAATATATGGATTATATGTAGTGATTGGATACTCAGTATATACAGACCTATTGCGTATGAAATGGTCAGAATCATACTTTGATGCTATTCAAACTAATATGATAAAAAAATATTTGATGGTTATAAGTATCATTATAGTATTTGTTACAATTATACAACTTATTGGACTAATTTTTACAAAATCATATAATTGTGATAAATAATTAGTAAAGTATAGAAAATATTTATTTAATCCATAGTGTTATAATTTTTCTATACTTTATTTATATTATGAATCTTGATTTTACACATAAATTTGTAAAATATTTAATTGAAGCAATAATTATATATTTATTATTTAAATTTGTTCCTAGAACTCCAATGAATGATAGAGATATTGTTATTATTACTGGTATAATAATTGCATCAATAATTACATATGAGAATATATATGGATTACTTTCAATTGGTAAATCATTTGAATGTGCTGATAACTGTTCAAAAGAACATATGGGAAATCTATCATATAGTGAGATGTTATCAGATATAGGATTAGATTCAAAAAAACCAACTGCTTTGTCAGAAAATAAAAAAGCAGTTTATGATTTATTGTTTGGAAATACTTTTTCAACCGATCAACCAGTCGAATTATCAGATAATAGTTCTATCCAATCACTTCCCAATAATTCAGTTGGTAGTGATAATCCAGTAAATCCTATGCAACTTGTCACATCAGTAAGTTCAAATGCTACAAATACACTTCTACCAACTGCTAAAAAATTTCCAGATGTTGTGGTTACATCAGAAAGTATCGGATTACCTGCAACCACTCAAGCAATGATACCTACTCAAACTACCACTACAGATAGACCTACAATCACACAAACTAGTGCAGGTGAATACAATATACCTGTATACAAGAGCGAATATGTAGGTGCTGTATCATCCCGTTCAGAAGATGATGTTTTGGTTGATGAAAATCAGTTAAATGATCCAAATATGTATAGTAATTCTCAAGCATTTAATTCTAAAAAATATACAGATTACAATACTCTACCCTCATTTGAGATTAATAGTGGTAGTTTTGAATATGGATATTCATTTCTCCCCCCAACTGCATGGTATCCAACCCCACCACATCCACCTGTATGTGTGAGTGAAAAGAGAGCACCTGTATGTCCAGTTTATACAGATGGAGCTTATGTTGATTTAAAAGAATGGAATTCATCACGTAGAATCACACCACCTGACCAAATAAATACAAAATACATAGAGGAAAAATTAAATTCTGGAAGATAAATCAATATTCACATCCTAATACTTTTTGATTTAACCATATTATTGATTGTCTAACAATTTCTTCAAAATTTTGATTAGAAGACATATGGGTAATAATATAATTAGCCCTATCTATGTAGTGTTCTCTAATTTCAAATCTATTTCTCTTAATATTATAAAATTTTCCTTTGTATTCAATAACTTCTATGGTTTTATCAGACATTGTTATGATATCTTATTATAATATAGTCTTTTTACTTTTTATATCAATATTTTTATTAGAATTCATACATATTGAACGGATTTTCTTTAGTTTGGGTTCTATTAATTTCTTGAATAAAATATGATATGACATTATCGCAATAGCTGTAATATATAATGTTTTAACCAGTGGTTCACCAAACAGTTCATCTTTACCATCAATTATATGAGTAATAATATGTATTAATAGTATATGAAATAAAAATCTATTAGTTTCTGATATCATCTCTGATATATCACATTTTGTTATAGAAAAATCAATATTATTAATTATATCCATAATATAATAATATATAAATTTTTTTTATTATCTTTATACATAATATGTCTTTTATTATATTTTTAGTTGGATTTCTCATACTGTTTGCATTATTCTATCTAAAAAGTCAGAAAGAACCATTTAATATCCAACCATATTTAGAAACAGATACAAATGTTTCTCAACCATTTGAAACAAATAGTATTAAGTATCCTGATAATAATATATCTAGTAATATTGATTGTGATAAAGTTGAGTGTATGAATAATCCGAGAGGTTATATTTGCCCTGGAGGATTTGATAAATGTTAAAAATATTACTTAATATATAGTTTGTTCAAAATATAGTTATTATTTTGATAATAAATATATATTCGATGGATTACAAATTTATTATTTTGCTAATATTATTACTTGCTTTGCTAATATTTGTAACAAAAGAATTTGATAGTATAAAAAAATATATGGAGGAAAAATTATCACAAGTCTTGTATTCAGTTGATAATAATAGTAAAATTATGAAAAATAAACTACAATCTGACCTCAATATGTGTGTAGGAAAAATAAAAAATATTAATAATGAGTTTTTACAACAAGTTGTTAGAATGAATGAATTAGGTTCCCAACCAATAACAAATATGTCAAACAATTATACAGATACAGAATCAGATATCAAACATAACAAAATTCCATATCTGTCTGATATCAAACATAATAATGATAAAAATGTATCTGGTTCAAATTATTATATAAGTAGCGATGCCGATTCACAGTTTAAAGTTAATTATATGTCTGAAAAAAAAAATAAGTCAAAACATCGCTCAGGTGCAAAAGATAGTTTGAAAGCAAATATGGTTAAAGAAGCTACACATACATCAGTCCAACAATTAGAGACTCTGCAACCAGAAGTTATGGAATTAGAAATTGTTGAAGTTATAAAAATGGGAGTTGAGCAACCAGAAGTCGAACCAGTCGAACCAGTCGAACCAGTCGAACCAGTCGAACCAGTCGAACCAGTCGAACAAGTAGAACCAGTCGAACAAGAAGAAC
>Ga0209597_1001476_pt1 | contig 15314 bp, 17 predicted proteins | sample M_140625_MF_Meta_FD_187316 | JGI IMG/M metagenome (GOLD analysis project Ga0209597, IMG submission 187316) | Freshwater microbial communities from Lake Montjoie, Canada to study carbon cycling - M_140625_MF_MetaG (SPAdes) (version 2) | ecosystem: Environmental > Aquatic > Freshwater > Lake...
TTTCCGCGGCCAGGTCCTCTAACTTGCCTCGGCCATGGCCCCGTTCCAGGCTGGTGGCATTCACCATCTCGGTGAACAACAGGACCTCCGGGGCCCAACGCCGCACGAGGCGGCGGAAGATGCGGTCACTCACGCCGGCCAGGGGGGATTGCAGCACCCGGCCTCGCCACAGGCTGTTGGAGTTGAGGTTGGGGGAAAGCGTCATCGTGATTCCATTCTCCGATGTCCCTTCCCCCCTCCCCCCGGCCCCTGAGCCGCCCCCTGCTGGAGGCCGTGCTGGCGGACCGCCTCAGTGACCGCTTCGTTTGCGAGCTGGTGTGGACACGCCTGGGCTACGGCCCGGATCCCATGGACAGCGCTGCCCCCTGGCGGGCCGGTCCCGCCACGCCGGCGGCCTGGTCGGAGCCCTTCCCCGAGGCCCCCGAGGTGATCGCCAGTCGCCCGGCCAGCGTGCGCCTGACCCGCTCGATTCCCGCCGAGCACAAGCAGCTCCTCAAGCAGCAGCTGGGTTTCAGCGGTTACCGCATCGGCGAGCTCTACCCCCGCCGCACCCGCCGGGCCACGGCCGTGAACTGGCTGCTGGCGGATCTGGCGGTGCGCGGTGAAGGGCTGCAGGAGACGGGGCCGCTGCCGCCGTTGCTGGCGCTCCCCGCCGATCCGCTGGCCGGCCATCCCGGGGACCCGCCCGTGGGCTGAGCCGGCCGGGCCCCACCGTGCGCGGTAAGGTCAGACCACGACCGTACCGAAGGAATAAGTCTGTGCCGCTGCCTGTGGTCGCCATCATCGGGCGCCCCAACGTGGGCAAGTCCACCCTCGTGAATCGTCTGTGCCAGAGCCGGGAGGCGATCGTGCATGACCAACCCGGTGTCACCCGGGATCGCACTTATCAGCAGGGTTTCTGGGGCGATCGCACCTTCCGGGTCGTCGACACCGGCGGCCTGGTGTTCGACGACGACAGCGAATTCCTGCCGGAGATCCGCGAGCAGGCCAACCTGGCCCTCACCGAGGCCTCCGTCGCCGTGGTGGTGGTGGATGGCCAGCAGGGGATCACCGCCGCCGATCAATCGATCGCCGAATGGCTGCGCGGCCTCACCGTGCCCACCCTGCTGGCGGTGAACAAGTGTGAATCCCCGGACCAGGGGCTATCGATGGCCGCGGAATTCTGGAGCCTCGGCCTGGGCGAGCCCCAGCCGATTTCGGCCATCCACGGCGCCGGGACGGGGGACCTGCTGGATCGGGTGATTGAGCACCTGCCCACCACCCTGGAGGAGGAGGGCGAGGAGCCGATTCAGCTGGCGATCATCGGCCGCCCCAACGTCGGCAAATCCAGCCTGCTCAATGCCATCTGTGGCGAGAACCGGGCGATCGTGAGCCCGATTCGTGGCACCACCCGCGACACCATCGACACCACGATTGACCGCGAAGGCCACACCTGGAAGCTGCTCGACACGGCGGGCATTCGCCGCCGCCGCAGTGTCGATTACGGCCCAGAGTTTTTCGGCATCAACCGCAGTTTCAAGGCGATCGAACGCAGCGATGTCTGCGTGCTGGTGATCGATGCCCTCGATGGCGTCACGGAGCAGGATCAACGGCTGGCGGGCCGGATCGAGGAGGACGGCCGGGCCTGCGTGGTGGTGGTGAACAAGTGGGACGCCATCGAAAAGGACAGCCACACCATGCCGGCCATGGAAAAGGAGCTGCGCGCCAAGCTCTATTTTCTCGACTGGGCACCGATGCTGTTCACGTCGGCCCTCTCCGGCCAGCGGGTCACGGCGATCTTTCCCCTGGCCAAGCTGGCGGTGGAGCAGCATCGCCGCCGCGTCAGCACATCGGTGGTGAATGAGGTGTTGCAGGAGGCCCTGCGCTGGCGCTCCCCCCCCACCACCCGGGGCGGCCGGCAGGGCCGCTTGTATTACGGCACCCAGGTGGCCAGCCGGCCCCCCAGCTTCACGTTGTTCGTGAACGATCCCAAGCTGTTCGGCGAGACCTACCGCCGCTACGTGGAACGCCAGATCCGGGAGGGGCTGGGGTTTGAGGGGTCACCGATCCGCCTGTTCTGGCGCGGCAAGCAACAGCGCGACGCCGAGAAGGAACTGGCCCGGCAGCAGCATCGCGGCCGTTGAATGGACTGGCTGCGTCAGCTTCCGATCGGCCAGTTCGTGGACGGCGAGGGCGGGTGGCTCAACCGTCTGGATTCGCGCTTGAAGCTGGCCTGGACCCTGGCCTTCCTGATGACCCCCATCCTGGCCGGCCCCCAGTGGCGCCTGGCCCTGGTGGGGCTATTGCTGCTGATCACGGCCGGTAGCGGTCTGCCGTTCAGGTTGTGGCGGCGGGGGTTGCCCCTGTTGCTGGGGGCGGCCCTGCTGGTGGGCCTGTTGGCGGCCATGCTGCCGGCCGGATCGGCCCCGGCCGTGAGCCTTCAGCGGCCGCCGGACGAGCTGCGGCTGGCGCCGGGATCCAGCGGGGCGTCCCCGCCCTCCCGGGCGGGCCTGGCCTGGGAGGTGGTGCGCTGGGGACCCGTCAGGCTGGGTCCGCTGCCACTCGGCCCCCTGGTGGTGACCCGCAAGTCGGCCGAGTTGGGCCTCAATGGCGCCACCTTGATGGTCACCCTGATCCATAGCGCCAATCTGTTGCTACTCACCACCACCCCGGAGGAGCTGGTCTGGTCGATCAGTTGGTGGTTGAGGCCCCTGGGGGCGTTCGGGTGGCCGATGGAACGGCTTGGCTTCACCCTGCTGTTGGCCTTGCGGTTCCTGCCCCTGGTTCAGGAGGAACTGCAGAATCTGTTGCGCTCGATCGCCACCCGAGCCGTGAATCTTCGCCAGCTGGGCTGGAAGGCCTCCCTGGCCCTGGTGCTGGCCCTAGGGGAGCGGCTGCTGGCCAACCTGCTGCTGCGATCGGAGCAGGGAGCGGAGGCCCTGATGGTGCGGGGCGGTCAGTGGGTGCCGCCGGAACGGTTGCACCAACCGATCTCCGGCCGCACGCCGGGGAATCTGATCGCCGGCCTGGCGTTGGTGCTGCTGGTGATGTTGCGCTGGCGTTATGGCTTCCGATGATCGGGAAGGCTGGGTGGGGGGTGGTGGCCTTTAATGGCCCCAGCCCGTCCACCGACGTGAGTTCAGAGCGTTATCTCAATCACCCCACATTTGGGATGCTCTACCGGGTTGCCCCGGTTGCAGAGGGTCGTGATCTCTTTGCAACCCTGTATGCCCAGCGCATCTTTTTCGTGGTGACCCTGCAAACCCGTGGGGCCAGCTTCGAGGTGATCCCTCTGATGGATGCCCGCCATTACGCGGAACAAAATCTGGTGCGTACGCGCCGGGAAGGCGAAAACGGGGACTATGCCCGTTGGCGCCAGTTATTCGACCAAACCTTCATCTGATGGCGTCGCTGGGGGATCCGGGGCCCCTCCAACCGTCCGAACCGTTGGCAGCCCGTCTGGCGTCACTGCGCTCCCAGCTTCCCCCCCGGGCCCGGCTGTTAGCCGTGAGCAAGGGCCAGCCGGCCGAGGAGATCCGGCGGGCCGTGGCCCTCGGCCAGCGCAGCTTCGCGGAAAGTCGGCTCCAGGAGGCCCAGGCGAAGCAGGATGCCCTGGCGGATCTGGAACCCCTGGACTGGCACTTCATCGGTCGGCTTCAGGCCAACAAGGCCCGGGCGGTGCTGCGCCGTTTTGGCACGATCCATTCCGTGGACAGCCTGGAGCTCGCGGAGCGGTTGAACCGCATCGCCAGCGAGGAGGGGTGTCGACCGCTGGTGTTTCTGCAGGTGAAGCTGCGACCAGACCCCACCAAAACGGGGTTCGATCCCCAGGAACTTCGCGCGGCCTGGCCCCAGCTCAAGGCCCTTCGTGCCCTGCGGATCGATGGCCTGATGACCATCGCCCCCCAGGGGCTCGAGGCGCCGGAGCGGCGCCGGCTGTTCGGAGACTGTGCGGCCCTGGCGACCGATCTGGGCCTGGCCGAACTCTCGATGGGCATGAGCGGCGACTGGCCCGAAGCGGTGGCGGCCGGCAGCACCTGGGTGCGCCTGGGTACCACCCTTTTCGGCCAGCGACCAGGGCTCCGCGGGACGGATCTGGGGACGACCTTGGGCTGAGCGCTTGCACCCGCTCGCATGGGACGCTATTCAGGTCTCAAGCTTTACCCCCGAGGCTGCTTCCGTGTCGTTGTTCTCCCGTCTCCGTGCCGTCGTCTCAGGTGACGAGTATCTCGATGGCGACTACGACGATGAGTTGGACTACGACGCGACCACAGCCCCCGAGACCTCGAGCAGCAGCCTGAGCCCCAGCCGCTCCCTCAGCTCCAGTGGCAGCGCCCTGGCCATCGCCTCCGATTTTGGCGCCGATGATCCGTTCGCCGGCACCAACGTGATCGGCATGCCGGGCATCTCCACCGCCGTGGCCGAGGTGTGCCTGATGGAGCCCCGCAGCTTCGACGAGATGCCCCGTGCCATTCAGGCCCTGCGGGAGCGCAAAACCGTGATCCTCAACCTCACGATGATGGAGCCGGATCAGGCCCAGCGCGCCGTGGATTTCGTGGCCGGCGGCACCTTCGCCATCGATGGCCATCAGGAGCGGGTGGGCGAAAGCATCTTCCTGTTTGCCCCCAGCTGCGTCACGGTGACCACCGCCGGCAGCGAAGAGGCCGCATCCCCCACCGTGACCAGCAGCAGCCGCACCAGTTCCGCAGATCAGCAGGATGCCGCTCCCAGCCCGGCCTGGGGCCAGCTTGGCTGAGGCTGGAGCGACGTTCGGGGTTGTGGGGTTGGGGCGGATGGCCCTGGCCCTGCTCCTGCCCCTCCTGGAGTCTGGCCTGATTGATCCCGCCGCCGTGCGGGCCGCCGTGGCCAGCCCCAGTTCTGCGCAGCGCCTGCGGGAGATCCATGGTCTCGCCGTGGACAGCGAGGCCACGGAGGCCTGGCGGGCTCCGGTGGTTGTGCTGGCCGTGAAGCCACAGCAGTTGGATCAGGCGGCCCTTCAGGCGGCGGCGGCCCGCAGTCATCCAGTCAGCAGCCCAGCTGCCGATGCGCCGTTGCTGATTTCGGTATTGGCCGGGGTGCGGCTCGAGCGCCTCCAGCGCCTGTTCCCCCAGTGGCGCTGCGTGCGGGCCGTTCCCAACACCCCCTGCCAGGTGCGGGCCGGGCTCACCGGCCTCGCCTGGGGGGAGGGCATCGACCCCGAGCAGCGCCAGTGGGTGCAATCCCTCTTTGCCCAGGTGGGCGAGGTGCTGGAGCTCCCGGAAGCCCAATTGGATGCCTTCCTGGCCCTCACCTCCTCCGGGCCCGCCTTCGTGGCGGTGATGGCCGAGGCCCTGGCCGATGGGGCCGTGGCGGCCGGTCTACCGCGGGCCCTGGCCCATCACCTCACCCATCGCACCCTGGCGGGCTGCGCGGCCCTGCTACACGAGCAGGCCCTCCATCCCGCCCAGCTCAAGGACATGGTGAGCAGTCCCGCGGGCACCACCATCGCGGGGTTGCGCCAGCTGGAGCGGGCCGGAGTGCGCTCTGCCCTGATCGAGGCGGTGGTGGCCGCAGCCGCCCGGAGCCGCGAGCTGGGCTGAGTCCCTCAGCCTCAGCCCTTGCTGGCCCCCAGGCGCGGTTCGGTGCCGGCCAGGATTCGTTGCAGGTTGCTGCGGTGGCGCCACACCACCAGCACCGTGGTGAGCACGGCCAGGGCCAGGTAGGGCAGGCGCAGGCCGCCAGGGCCGAACCAACCAAGCATCAGCAGGGGCAGGGCCAGGGCGGCCACCAGGCTGGAAAGGGACACGATCCGGCTGACGCTGAGCACGGTGAGGAAGATGCCAAAGCTGGCCAGGCCGACGGGCCAGGCCAGGCCCAGCAGCATTCCCAGGCCGGTGGCCACGGCCTTGCCACCTTTCCATCCCAGCCACACCGGCCAGATATGCCCCGCCAGGGCCGCCAAGCCCGCGCCCACCACCCAGCAGTCGACGCCCCAGCTGCTGCCGCCGGCCGCGAGGCCCTGGGGTTCCAGCAGCGCCTTGGCCAGCAGCACGGCGGCCGTGCCCTTGATGACATCCAAAAGGAAGACGGCCAGGGCCGGCCCCTTGCCGACCACGCGCAGCACGTTGGTGGCGCCGGTGGAGCCGGATCCGTGCTGGCGGATGTCCAGGCCCGCCAGCCAATGGCCCGCCAGCCAGCCGCAGGGGAGGGAGCCGAGGCCATAGCCGGCGAGCAGGACCAGGGGAGCGAACGACAGGGGCATCGGGGCTGGGGGAGGGGAGGCTGGCAACGGGTGGGCGCCGGGGGGGCTGGCCCCTCAGGTCAGATCGTCGTCGCTGACCACTTCCCCCGGACCGGCGGCGTAGGCCAGCCACAGGGGGAACTGCAGGATCGGCGTGGCGATCGCCGGTTCCGCGGCATCCACCACGATGAAGGGCAGCTCGCCCCGTTCTTCGAGGCGATCCGCCCGCTCGATCAGGGCCTCCGCCCGTTCAAACAACACGATGCCGCTATGGGGGCCGAAGTCCTCCCGGCTGAGGCCAAGGCAGTCCTGCAGCCCCCGTCGCCATTCCCCCAACCGCTCGGGCTGGCCCGCCAACACCAGCGTCTGGAAGCGATCGCCATAGAGATCGCCCAGGATCGCCACCGCGGCCGCGGTGACCAGGGCGTTGCGGTGGCGGCTGCCACGGCTGGGCTGGGCGCCGCGGCCGCCCTGGAGCAGAAACCAATCCTCCAGCAGCACAGCACCGGCCGGCTCGAGGGTGCGGCGCAGTTTCCAGGGATCGGCGTGGAAATCCGGCTGCCCCTGGAAGCCCTCCAGCAGGCTGCGGATCAGGGCGTCATCCTGGCTGAATTGGCCCGCGGTCGCCGGAGCTGGGGCAGGGCCGGGGGCCTCGGGGGGGACTTGATCGAGGGGGGAGGGCTGCACCACCATCGGCTGGACCACCAGCTCGATCTGGTCGGCGGCCACCGCCAGCTCCTGCAGGGCCCCCACCAGATACTCCTGGAAGCCTTTGACCCGCCGGGCGATCGCATCGGACTGGCCACTGAAGCTGGTGTTGATCTCCTTGAGGATCTGCTCCCGGCGCTGCTCCAGGGCGGCGATGTCGGCGGTGAGGTCCTGACGTCGTTGCTGCAGCTCCTGCAGGGCCAGGGCCAGCAGCTCCTCCTGAGAGGTGGGGCTGGTGGCGGCAGCCGGCGGCTCGACGGTGGGGAGGGCGGTGGGGTCGCTCATGGGGGCATTGTCTTCCCGATCGAGGGGCTCGGGAGGGTAGGGGGCAGACGCTGGATCAGCTGTTCCTGCAGGGCGGTGGCGTCGAACAGGAGCGGCAACAAATGGATACTGCGTTCTTCCCGGAAATAGAACAACACCGGCAGCGGCGACCAGAACAGACGCCAGCCCAGCCAGGCGACGTAGGGGAAGCGGCGGATCTCCTGCTCCAGCCGCAGCACCACCAGGGCCTCGGCCTCAAAGCGCAGCCGCAGCTGGGAGGCCTGCAGCGCCAGCAACAGGCCAAACAGGACCAGAACCAGGGCCAGCCAGCGGCTCCCTCCCCAGAGGGGCAGCAGGGCCAGGCTGGCCAGGCCCAACCCCACCACCCCCAGAGGCACCCAGAAGCGGGGGGCCAGGGTGACGTCTGCCAAGGGAGAGGTGGCCAAGGGGGAAGGGGGGGAGTCTGGGGGGGTGCTCATGTGCCGAACAGCAGCTGGGTGAGGATCACATCCACAAGGGACACACTGACGAGAATCATCACCACGGCGCCGGTGGTGCTGCTGCCCACCTCCTTGGCCCCGCCCTTGGTGGTGAGTCCCCAACCGCAGGCCAGGATGGCGATCAACAGGCCGAACACCACCGCCTTGGTGAGCATCCCCGGCAGATCGGACGGGACCATCCAGGTGCGCACCGAAGTCCAGAACACCGAAGGGGGAAGTTGATACAGGAGGGTGCTACTGGTCTGGCCCGACCACATCGCCACCACGAAAAACAGCAGGCACTGAACCGGGGCCATCACCACCATCGCCAACACCCGCGGCACCACCAGATACTCCACCGGGTCGGTGCGGAGCATGGTGATGGCATCGATCTGCTCGGTGACCTTCATCGTGCCCAGTTGGGCCGCGTAGGCGGTGGCCACCTTGCCGGTGAGCAGGGTGGCGGTGAGGATCGGCGCAATCTCCCGGGACAGCCCCAGGGCCAGCAGGCCGCCGATCGCGGCGTTGGCGCCCTGTTTGGACAGTTCGGCCGCCACCTGGATATTGAAGACCGTGCCGGCGGCCAGGGCCGTCAACACCACGATCAAAATGCTGCCGGGGCCCGCCTCCAGCAGTTCCTGCATCAGGTCGGCGCCCCCCAGGCGCCCCCGGGCGATGGCGCTCACCGCCTGGCCGCCAATCATCAGGCTGGCGCCGAATCGCACCAGCCAGCGGGGCCAGCTCATGGGCCCACGACGGAGTGCTCCGCCCGCTCCGGCCAGCGGCGAATCACCACCAGCGCCAACACCACCAGAACGGCGGGGATCAGGCCCATGCAGAGCCGAATCGCCACCAGAGCGGTGGAGGGTTGGTGGATGCCATGGTTGGCCACATAGCCACTCAGGCTCATCAGGTTGCCGAAAAAGAACAGGGCAAAACTGATGCAGATCTTTTGGGTCAACACCATCCAAGCGCTATACAACCCCGCCGGTTTCTCGGGATCGGCATCAATGGCATCGGGCAGCAGGGCCCAGGGAATCAGATAGGCGGTGGAGGCGCCAAGACCCACCAGCAGAATGGCCCCCACCAAGCTGGCCAGGCGCGGCAGGTTGGGGGACCAGGCCATGGGCGCATGGGCGGGATCGAGGGGGATCAGCACCATGGCCAACAGGCAGCCGCCGATCCACAGCCAGGTGCCGAGGTGGAGGGCCCGGATCCGGCCCTGGCGGTGGGCCACCCGGGTCCAGATCTGGAGGCCCACCAGGGTGCTCACCTGGAAGGGCAGCAGGATCCAGTTGCTCCACCCTTCCGGCACCCGCATCACCACCGGCAGGAAGATCAGGGCGGAGGTCTGCATGATCTGCAGGGCACACCAGAGCAGCAGGTAGAGCCCCAGCACCTGCAGGAAGCGACCATTGCTGCGCACCCGGCCGAGCAGGCGCCGGGTGGTGCCGCGTTCCGAGGTGGGCCGTTGGCAGGCGCGGGCCTGGGGGGCGATGCCCCAGGCACAGAGCAGGGTGCAGAGGGTGATCAGCACCCCGGAGATCAGGCCGAGCGTCCAGTAGCTGGAGGGGTTGTCGTGGTCCCGCAGGAGCAGGCCGCCGAGCACGATCCCGATCAGGGCGGCGATGATCGAGCCGGTGAAGCGGGCGGTATTGAGGCGGGTGCGGAGCGAGACGCTGGTGGTGAGTTCGGCGGCGAGGGCGGAGTAGGGCAGGTTGACGCAGGTGTAAAGGCTGTTGGCCAGCACCGAGATCGCCACGAAGACGAAGAACTTGACCCAGAGGCTGCCGGGGGGAATCCACCACATCAGGGCCATGGCGAGTCCGAGGGGCGCGGCGCAGCCCACCAGCCAGGGCAGCCGTGGACCCCAGCGGGATTGGGTCTTGTCGCTCAGCCAGCCCACGATCGGGTCGTTGAGGGCGTCCCAGAGCCGGGCCAGCATCAACACCAGCCCTGCCATCCAGGGGGGCAGGCCGGCCGCGGCGGTGTAGAAAATGAAGAGGTAGAAGCCGATCAGGGAGGCGGCCATCCCGGTGCCGGCATCCCCGAAGCCATAGGCGATCAACAGGCGGCGCTGGCGGGCAGGGGGCAGCGACGACGGATCCTGATAGCTCGCCATCGCCGGAGAAGGGGGAGTTGAGAGGCTCAAACCATGGGCGACCTGACAGGCCATAATGCTCCAACCCGGTGATCCACGATCGGGGCGCCGGACGGCAGTTCGGCAGGACATCCCAGGGGGAGTTGGTCTCAACGACCCAATACTCCCGGGGATCTCTCAAATGCGGGCGTAGTTTAGTGGTAAAACCTCAGCCTTCCAAGCTGATGATGCGGGTTCGATTCCCGCCGCCCGCTTCCTTTTCTCAATAAGGGTTTTCGGCCGAAAGCCCTCGCTGTCACGGGCTTTCGGCCTGACTGCGACCGCCAGTACGTGCTGGCCCGTGCCAGGCTGTGAGACGAAACATCTCACCAAACATCTCACATGCCGGCGGCTCGTGATTGGGAGGTGACGATCAGGGCCGTCGTGTCTCACGCCCTGTCTCAGCGGGGATGTCGCAGGGGCTGGACGGTGCTGAATCACCGGGGGCATGTCCGGCTGAACATCGCCGCTGGGGCCGGTGGCGGCAGGCGGCGACAGGTGCTGCTCCCGATTCCGTGGCAGTTCGATCAGGTGGATCAGATCAGCAGCGCCGTGGTTGAGGTCTTCGAGGGCTTTCAGCAGGGCATTGAGCCGGAGGCCTGTGTGGCCCGGATGGCCCCCGCCGAGGGATCCGCAGAAACAGTGACCTTGAGGAGCACGCCTTCTGTTGGCGTCTCTGCCGTGGGAGATCGCTCCAGGCACCGCTCTGGGAGTGCTCGATTTGGGAGCATGCCCTGCTCTTGGCCGGATCTGGTGGCTGCCTACCGCGAGCACAAGCTGCTGAGTGGCGAGATCAAGGCTTCGACCTGGCACCGGGTACATCGGCATCACATGAAACACGTGCTCGAAGCGATGGCGGCACCTTTGCCGCCTCAGAACGCCAAGGAGTTGCTGGAACGCCTCGCCCGGATCTGGGCTGACAAACCAGGCGGACGGACTCGCCAGATCCAGATGCAGTGCACGGCAGCACTCTTGCGGTGGGGTCGCTCTGAGCGGCTATTGGGTGAGGAATGGGACCCCCAGCAGGATCTGACGCCCTACGTGGGGCGAGCCCGAACCCCGAAGGCAATCACCACCCCTCTGGAGGTGGATCACATCCTCGCCCTGGTCAAAGCGATCCCCGACCCACGCTGGCGGTTCGCCTTTCAACTGATGGCGGCCTATGGACTCCGGCCAGAGGAGTTGCAGCACCTACAAATCCGCCAGGGCCGCCTCTGGTGCACGTACGAGAAGGTCGCCTCACGCGGCAAGACCAAGCCCCGGGTGCTGCGCCTGCTGCCCTGTGATGACTGGGCTGACGGCTGGAGGCTCGAGGAGCGCCTCTCATCTCAGGCGCTCCCCCCGATGCAGCCAGGGCTGGGTGGTGGCTATGTCGGCCACTACCTGATGAACCGCCCCCTCTGGAAGGAACTCCGGCGTGACTACGAAGCAAGAGGGGAGAAGCTCGTCCCCTACTCCTGCCGCCATGGTTACGCCCACAGAGCCCACGTGATCTGCGACCTACCACCCAAGGTGGTGGCCGCGGCGATGGGTCACAGCCTGCAGACTCATCTTGCGGCCTACAGCCGCTGGTGCGGTGATGAAGTGGTGGACGTTGCCTTTGAAAATGCGGTGCAGCGCCTAGCGATGGGGAAAGCCCCCCTGGATACCGATGAAGGGATGCCTGTGCGGCTGCGCAACGGCGAGCTCCGTCAGCGTGCAAAGACCTCGATGTCTCAATAGTCAAAGCCCATCAGGATGGGCCAATATGAATCTCAGCAAGCTCCATGGCCGCGGGATGGCTTACTTGGTGGACAAACAATTTCTGGAGGCAACCCAGGATTGCTTCGAGAACGCCATCGCCACGGGCATCCTCCAGCTGGGGAGAGCCCACCCTGAAATTGATCAGTTCACTGGGCATGCCTTCTTAGAAAAGAAGAAACTCTGGGTGCGCACGAACAGGGGATTCTGTATTCGCTTCTCCCCGGACAGGACCTGCATGACATCAGCTTTGGTGCGCAGTGATGTCGACGTGCCCGAGTGGCTTTCCCAACAACTCCGGCAAATCTCACAAATAAGTATCAATATTGCTCTCGAGTTTCAGAAGGCTTGTCTTCGCGAAAACCTCTTTACAGTTATCGAGATTATCGAGGACGAATTAGAGATTCTTGATGACCACCAGCTGATCCTTGAGCGAGGAATGGCTGGATTGGCCTACAGCGCTGGTGCAGAAGCAGCGGAGCGGTCGATTGAAGCAGCTCGCATCAGCAATGACCCTGCCTGGAGGCAAGCCCTTAATTCAACTGAGGCGCCAGGCAAAGGATTGGTCACAAGTGCAAGCGAACTAAGCGGAAATCCGAACGCACAGGGATTTGCGGCTGAGTACAAGGTGATCAATGCATTCAATTCGCAAGCTGCAGCGACCGAAAGCCCCTATCGAGCCGTAAGCACGGAATCCTTCGGTGGCAAGGATGCTCAAAATGCTCCTGACATCCAGATTGTCGATCTGAGAACAGGCGATGTGGTTGACGAAATACAAGTCAAGTCCGGAACACAACAGTATGTCAGCAGCTCGATTGCAAACGATCGCTATGAAGGCATGCATAGATTGCACAACCTAGAGGCTGGTGAAGTTAATGGTGGTGACCCAAGCTACATATCACCTGATCACAAGGTAAAGGTTTCGTTCACACAAGAAGAAGCGCGGCTGATCGCCAAAAACCCACATGATTACGTCAATCAAGAGCACGAGCGTATCCATGAACAGCTTGTAGGAGAAAGGATCTCTGCAGTAGCTCAAACACTTTCTACTGGCGCCGTTGCAGGAGCTGGGATGAGCGCCGCAGGTGGCTTCGCAGAGTGCCTTGGAGCCCTCGCCAGGGGTGATGCCAAGCGATCCGAGACTATTCTTCGCTCCATTCCGGAACGAACCAAAGATGGTGCCTTGCGTAGCCTTGGGCGGGCTGGGGTTGTAGCAGTAACTCAGGCGCTGCTAGGAGCCAATCCGCTTGCGGCTGGTGCAGGCTTGGTGGGAGCCGACATGGTGCGCTGCTTTGGATCGGTGCTTAACGGTCAACAGACCCCAGAGGACGCATTCCGGGACATGACGCCTAGGACCCTTGGCACCATTGCCACAGTCTCGCTGTGTATGGCAAACCCAGCCATCGCGGTGGGAATTGTTGGCTATCGATTTGCTTATGGATTTATTCAAAGCTACGCAAAAGCCATGCCCTCCACATCCTTAATACCTCGACCTGCCAATTAACCCATGCTGCTTCGATTCCTCGATTCCATTCTCCCGGGCTCTGGAGCTCTTATCAAATCGGCTTACAATGCAGTAAAGCGCGGGGTTGGTTCGTTTATTGAATCTCTCAAGCAAGACTGGGCACAGGTAACTGCTTTAGAAGCACATGCGAGCAGACCATCAGAAGACGTCCGGCGCGATATACATGAAACAGATGGAGAAATAACTGATCTAGAACGTAAGAAGCGCCGTGACGGAGATCTCAGCAAAATTGATGAAGATCGCTTGCAGGAGCTTCAAAATCAGGCAATGGACCTTGCCGCAGAACATCAGCAGTCTCGCTCTGAAGAGACCACATCAGATATCCTGGCAGATGCAGCCAACGCTTCCGCCACTTCCCTTTCGGAGGATTATCTCCATATTCTCGATTGGTCGCGCGGCCCCGCTGTGCGCATGAAACGGTGCCCAAAATGCAGGGCGCCAATGTATCTGAATAGACGGAATCAACCGAAGTCTGGTATTTTAACCATGCAGGATTACTTTTGGGCCTGCACCAACTTTTACATACCCGAAGGAATGCCTGGACGATGCACTGGAACCCTACGGTTTGCCGACCAAGATTTCGCCCTACTGCATAAATCCGGCATCCCCGAGCTAGAGATCACTAGAGAACAGTTTGAACTCATCACTTCTACAAAACCTGCTTTGAGAGTGATCGAGCGCAAAATGAGCCAGGTTTTAGGTGCTCAGGATATTGACATTAACTGTCCAATTCATGGACTTCCTCTCGTTCTCCAGGAAAAGAAAACCGCAGAAGAGGGGAACGTAATGGATTACTACTATCTCAAATGCCCGCACATCGGCTGTGGACAAACACGCAAACTCAAAGACGCCGCTCAGCTTGCTTCATTCCTTCAGCGCAACACTGGAGAAGGGATCATTTCCTAAAGGTTTAGAACTCTCCCAAGTGGTTTCTCTCTGCTGCAGTCCCGCCATTAATGTGACTCAGAACCTGAGGTTCTTTCTGCTCCAGCCGGTGATGGTGGCTTCAACGTTCTCGGCATGCCATTGGAGCGGCCCCCTGCCCTGGGTGCAGCCCCAGCGGCGGTAGTGCTTTCCGGGAACCAATACCCCCCGCAGCTGCAGCTGGCGGAGGGTTTCACGGCTCATTCCCAGCGCTTCATGCGCTTCGGTGGTGTTGGCCCAGACCCGCTGGCGTCCAGATGTGGGTGGTGTGGTCTGACTCTTGATCAGCCCAGCTCCCGCACCACGTTGGTGACCGCGGGCTTCAAGAGGATCTGGTAGCCGCTGTGGCCGCCGCGGCAATAGGGCAGGACCACTGACTACTGCAGGCCAACATTGGTGAGCTCCCATTCCCCACGCCGGTTGCGGATTTGCAGCCCACAGGCGGCGAGGTGTTGGTTCGTGTCCTTGGCCTTCATGCCCAGCAACTCCCCAAGCCCAGTGGCGTTGAGGGAACAGATCGGCTCCTCCGTAGCGGGCAGCGCCCGCCGCAGGGTTTCTGTCGCCAGGCCGGTGTTCTCATGGATGCAGGTCAGTGTGGCAGCCATTGCGATGCCTGGCTTCACACCGGGGACCTGGGCCACGGCCTGACCGATCAGTAGCAGGGCGCTAACGCTGCCCTGCTTGTCCGGCGGTAGCGCCGCTGGGGCAGGAGCCATGTCGGGTACGGCGTAGTGACCGGTGCGGCGGAGGGTGGAGAGCACCTCATGGGTGTCCCGGCGCTTAAAACGTCTGGCTTCAGGCTTACGGCTGCCGAACACCAGGGCGTAGAGCCCCGGCTCGTTGTTTAGAATTAGGTTGGGCGGACCGCCCGCGGAAGCACCCTCATTTGAAATGAGGGTCTTCTCGTCGGCATCGAGACGGCTGAGAGCCTGGCTGACATTGCCAATGGCGAGGGTGGCGCACACATCGGCGGCGACGAAGCTGGGTTCGCCACATTCGTTAGTGAAGACTCGGACCTGGCGGCCCTCGAAATCGAATGGCACCAGGGAGGATTCGCTGCTGCTTATGGGACCTGACGCGGGGTGACAGGGGTGGATCCGCCGGCAGTGATGTCGGCTGCGGAGGTGAGGAAGGCCTGATCGGTTGCTGGGCCGATGAAAACCGCGGCGGGACTGGCCCGGTGATCACCAGCAGCAGGCAGGGAGCTCAGCTGGAAAACCAGGACCAGCAGCAGCTGATTACATCGTTACAGCACATTAATAGGAAAAGGCAAACACTCTGGAATGATCAAAAGCCTGGATCCTGGAACTCACGCATGTGCGTTGATGGGTCAGC
>Ga0209597_1001477_pt1 | contig 15312 bp, 14 predicted proteins | sample M_140625_MF_Meta_FD_187316 | JGI IMG/M metagenome (GOLD analysis project Ga0209597, IMG submission 187316) | Freshwater microbial communities from Lake Montjoie, Canada to study carbon cycling - M_140625_MF_MetaG (SPAdes) (version 2) | ecosystem: Environmental > Aquatic > Freshwater > Lake...
CTGTCCTGGCAAGGTTGCCAACGTGTCAAGCAAAACCTTTGTGGGTTGTCCCGCGGCATCAAATAAAGTTCCTTCAGGCCCAAGATTGGCTAATTTAGCTTCAATTTGAGTTAGTGCGTTACCAGCACCGCCAGGCTCAAACAATGAGCCTTTGCCACTTTTTGACAATATTTCTGCAAGTTTAAGTTTTGCCGCTTCCCCCGCAGAACTTTCACTAACCCTTTGAGCAATATTGCTACCCAAAGCGCCAGCAGCTTTAGCGCCACCTTGGAATACAGGCCCAAAAATACCGCCCATTATCATGTTTGACTTAAGCGTTTCGCCGTAATCTTTTTGTTGTTCTGGCTCGGTAACAGGATTCATCAAACTGGTCGTAGCGCCTAAAACGCTACCAGTTGCCAACAATCGGGGAACAGTAGCAACAAGGGACTCAGGCAACAACGCCGTCAATGCAAGATTGGGAGGGCTAATTATGTTGCCAACCAACCTATTTTTATCAAACCCCTTGTTTTGTCGAGCAGCTTGGTATTCTGTTTCTCGTTGAGCAATTGCCCTGTCCATTGCCTGTTTGTCGCCTATGCCGGTTTCCATTGCCAATCGACCGCCAGCATAAAAAGGGTCAGTAGCGCCCATGTATATGCCTGGTAACGGGTTTTCCTCTTTAGGAGGCAACAACGACATCAAATCTGGAACTTGACGCTTATTAATGATTGCCTGCAAAGGATCGCCAGAAACCTCTTTCCATGATTTTTTTTGAGGCGCAAATGGATCATGCTCAACTGGCACGCCACTTGATTGTTGAGCAAAGGGATCGTATTCGACAGGTTTGCCAGCCATATCATTGCCCCCACATTAAATATTTGCCAGGTCTTGCTGGATCAGGCGAATACCATTTGCCGTCTGCTGCTTGTTTTGCTTCTGGTGGTGCGCCTGCCGGTGGTTTGTTACCCGCTTTTATTTCGGGCACAAGTTTGGCAGCTCCCAAATCCATTTTTTTGCCATAAGAAGATTCAAGATTTTCTTTTGATCTTTTTAATATTCCCTCTAATACGTCTACTTGTGCTTTCATAGCATCACGGCTTGTTCTAATGCCCGAAATTGTTGCTGGATTTGTTAGCTGAGATTCCACTAAACTCATATCTGGGCCTGTCAATGCGCCAAGCTGATACGCATCTTTTATACCCATCAACAATGCTGTGTATTTTGAAGTGATTGTTGCTGTATTTGCGTCAACAGGCATTAAAGGTATATTTGCTGGGAAAACTTTTTTATTTTTAGACAACTCATCTTTGTAATCATTTAAATAACCTTCAAAATCTTTAAGTTTTTGAGATTTTTCCATAAATGCAGCACCAGGCGGGGCAGATGCTTGGTCAGCACGTTTTGCCGTTTCTTTTCTTTTTTCTTCAGCTATTTGTAATTTTTCAGAAGCTCGTCTGTTTGCTTCAGATAAAGCAAATGACCTTTCATCATGCGGCGGCAAAGATATACTAGGAACAACAGTTTGTGCAATAGGTTTAGCAACAACAGTTTGCGGTTGCACTAATGCAGAAGCCAATGCAGGATTGACCGCAGATTTAGCCTGCACTTGCGATTCGTCAATTATTGATTCACCTGTAAATTTAGCCATATCAATCCTCTATGTAATCTTCGCCGCCAAATGTATAAATAGGTTTTTTAGTTTTTACATCTATTCGGTTAGTCTTTTTTGCAAGCGGCGGCACGCCTTTAATTTTAGGATTTATTTGAAGAGCCTCTGGACTCACTGTTAATCCTGTTTTATCTTGAGCGTTTGCTGCGGCAATTGCATTTGCATTATTTTGTATTTGCAATTGATAATTTTGAAAATCGGTTAATTCTTTTGGCTTGCCTGTAACAAGTGGCACAAATTGTCCATTAACAAATCTACCTGCGGTTTGTTCTGGATTTAATGTGTGAATTTGCTGTTGAGCCGCCAATTGAGCTTGTGCCGCAGCTTGCTTTTGTGCTTCTTGCTGCATCAAAACTTGCATTAGCATTTGTTTGACTTGTCCAGCTTTATAAGCATAAGGCTTAGCAGGGTCTAAATAACTTGCATTTAATACAGGTTCTTGGCGATCTGCAGCAAATGTAGCTGGTTTTGCTAGGGTTTTAATTTGTTCTTCGGATGTATATCTAGGCAAATCATTTGCGTCCCTTATTTGTTGACCAGTAACGCTAGACGGCATAAATGTATTTTCACCGCTTTCGTCTAATCTTGTGCCATTGTTTACCATTCCTATACTAGGAATTTCATGTGTTCTATGTGAAAAGTTATAAACAATAGTCTTTTTTCTATCAAGGTTTTCTTGATTTTCTACAGCAGGAATAATTTCAGCAGATACAGCAGGAGAAATTTGCTCTCCTTTTACAGTTTGATACTGACCCAAATTGCTAAGTAAATGTGCCATTTCTCCTGACATTTGATTTTCATAATCTTTTTGCTCTTGATCTGCTCTATCAAAATTTTTACCAGCAATGTAGCCTTGCAATAGCTTTGCCAACCCTTGTAAATGGCTAACTTTTGCACCTGGCACAGTCGGCATTTCAATTGGGGCAACGGCTTGTTGTTGCATTGCTTCTGCCATTTTGCGGCGGCGATCCATCGCCTGCTGTTCAGCGGTGTATGGGGATAAATTTACATCAACCATCAAAGTCTCCCGTAATCAACCATTAAGTAACCGCTTGAATGCTGGTGTACTGCCTCTGGCATTACTTCCATCAGCTCTTGCGCCATTACGCCAATCTGACGACCACCAAAAATGTCGTATTCGTAAATTCCCACGCCTATTGGGTGAGTGCCAATTCTGACAATATTTGATTTCAATCTGCGGTCAGAGAATGTACCTTTGGGCGCACCCAATGCAGCACCACCCAATGAATACATACCTGTTGTAGCAGCATTAGCTTGTGCAACCTGTTGGTTATATGTATTTGCGTCAAACAGACCCTGAGCTTTGGTTGCTTCAAACAATGGCGCTGGTTGTACCGTAGCGCCTTGGTAAGCACCAAATTGTGGATTCTGAATCTGTGAGCCAGACATCAGCGCCGTGATCTCATTCAGCGGCAATTGACGTTGTGTGATCGCTTCAGCCAAAGCCTGCTGCTGTGCAGTGTTGCCAAACTGACCTTGCTGAACCGCTTGGTTAAAGCCTTGAGCATTTGCGCCAATATCAAGGTTAAGACCTTGGGTAACCGCTTGTGTTCTGGCATCATTTTCTTGCTGTCCAAGGAGCTGGATGGCGTTGTTGTAAGCCTCAGTGCCAGGTCGTAACCCTTGATTAATCAATTGAGTTTCTGTACTTACTCGCTGTCTTGCCAACGATGGTTCAAGCCGCTGCATGATTGCTTCTTGCCCAGTCATGCCTGCATTGACCGGCATCTTGGCAACATTGCTAGTATCCAATGAGGTCTGTACCGCAGGCCCACCAAAGTCAAACGGCTTATCCAGCACATTGCTGGCAGTGTTTGCACCTTGTTGTCCAAGGTTGGCAAGTGAATATTGAACGCCTTGCTGCGCCTCTAAAGTCTTTTGTGCCGTAGGTGTCAGCGTTTGACGGACTGTAGGAACATCACCCTCGTAGGTTACTGTCTGAGTACCGTATGGCGTGTAGGTATTTGGATTGGATAGCTTTGCCGTAGCTCTGGCAGATTCTAAGTTTGCCGCACCTTGAGCAACTGCCGCACCCGTGTAATCAGGTGCTGCTGGCGTAGATGTACTTTTTCCCATATCGTTCCCCCAAATATTTGCAATTCTCTTTTGCCAATGTGTACAAAATCATGTCTCCATCAGCCATGCCGTCCTTGATTCGGGCTTCCTCTGTAAACCCCATTTTTTCAACCAAGATGACACTTTTTAAGTTTGTTGCATCTACTGGAACAATAATTTTTTTGACATCACAGACATTGAATGGATAGTCAAAAATCACCGCCAAGTATCTCGGTGTCAACCGACCAGAAATGGCAATGTGGCAAATGATTGACCGTCCATTCCAATTCTCGTAAATCACACCGGCAACAAACTCGCCGTTTTGTTTCAATCCGATTGATTGGCTGTTTGCCTCAAAATACTTACCTTTTGTCTGTTCAGCCGTCCAATGACCTGCTGAATGATCGGTAATTAACTCAAAGGACACCGCCACCCTCGAATACCAGATCGGTTGCGACCCACTGCAATTGTATGCCCTGCGTGGCTGTTTTGATCAGCGGAGCAAACGAATATCCAATACTTGTAGCGCCTTGCCATTCAGCACTTGGAACAACTGAAGCACCCCATAAAGCGGTATCCCAAAGCCCCGTATCCCAAACACTAGCGGAAATTGGTGAAAATCCAAGTTGCGCCGATTCATCTGTTAAGTTGTAATCTACGTTTACGTTTCCATACACAGATGGAAAGCCATTTGTTTGCAAGTGGTAACGAATCATCTTGCATTGCTTTTGCAAGGCTGTGCCATATGTTTGAAAGCTCTGTAAACCAAATCCATTGATGTCCGAAACGTCATCGGTGTTGCCATCCCATGCCTGAGCCACAAACCCATCGCCCCCAAAATAGGGATCATCAAGGTGTAATTCCCAGCACGTTGTAGCCCATCCGGTAAAATTACACCAGCTCTTAGTAATGTTGTTCATCACATATTGCTGTTCTTGTCCGGTTGCAATTGGCACATTCAAAATCAATTGATTTTCTTTTGGGTAATACAACAATTGCCACCCAAAATTAGCCCCGTAGGTCGATATAGCCACGCTCATGGCGTATTGAATTTTATTTGTAATAGACACCCTTGGATCAAGCCTAGATGACTGCAATGAGCCACTCATAGGCACTACGCCATCTTGTGTGATGATCAACAAATCTCCACCGAATTTTGTCCAGCATCTACGCCCAATCGGTGCGCCAATGGAATAAATACCAATCATGGAAATACCAGATGGTGTCGTTGGATCGGTTAAGCGCCAAACAATTACTTCGCCAGTTGACGTAATAAACGCCAAATAATCGTCCATGCCGTAACCAGCATCTAACGTCCAAGTCATCCCCGCCATGATGTAGCCGCCCTGCTGTACAAGGCTTGACATATCTAAACTTGTTGCAGCACCACCAATTGAGTTAATCGGTAAATACCACGCTTTTAAAGTATTATTTTCGATCAACCACACCCGATTTTTAAACAAAGTGATGTTTGAACAAGTTGCCGTATCTACGCCAGTAATGTCGTAAGGCACTCCATCGCCATCTTTAAACCAAGATGTACCGTTGTAGATTCTGAGCTTGTCTGCGCCATTCACACACATCAAATAAGACCCCGCAGTGGTGGTCATGTTGATATATTGAAACTTGGCATTTGTCAGACTAGTAACTACCGCAGCTCCAACAGCGCCAGGCGAAGTAACGTCATAAATACTTGTAACAGACGCAGCAAATAAATTATTTGTTGTACCCGAGCTGTATGCCATTAATGTCTGAACAACACCAGGCAGCCCAGTAGCGTGCTTGGTGTACCCGTTTCGCAAAATTACAGAATTTGTGCCTGGCCAAAAGTTTTGCAAGGTCACCGCATCCAAAGCATCCATAGCGCCCAAAGCATCCCGAGCGTTCCAGCCACCAATTGGCGCAGCAACCGTTATTGTCTGAGCAGACTGCTGGCGGGGTATTTTTGCAAATGAACTTAACATTAAACGCTCGGCCAGTTGCCGTCCTGTACGCTCCAAGGCCCGACCAGTTGGTTCATGCCCACTGGCGCTAAAGACATTGCAGACACTGGAACATCCTGAGCCTTGCAATATGAAAGCGACCGCATAAACTCACCTAACTCCACCGCATAGTCCAACTTCTTGGCTTTCAAAAAGTAAAACTTTAAACCGGCAAGCATCAGGTCATCAGGAAATACACAGGTGTCTGTGTCTGCCGTAAACGCTGCTTTTGAGCCTTGATCTGATCCTGTGGCACATACCCACCAGTTTGATACATATTCAAAAGAAAAGTTATAAACCGTGGTCAATGCTTGAAAAATGCGGAATTTGTTGTTGTAAATCCGATACCGTTCACGTGGGCCAATGGAGATAATGCCGCCTTGCAAGAACTGCCAATCCTGAGATGACTTCGTTCCAAGGTTGCGCCAATGGTCTGTTCTGTCCCAGTTGGTATCTGAAATCATGCGGTCATACCCGCCTGGCAGGTCGTAATCCTGTTTGGCAAACGTCATAGAAACTGAGGATGTAGACGTAGCAACCGGCGCATTTAGCGTCACCTGCGTACTGCTGTCAATCGTCAAAATCTCAGCATACGGGGTCTGCCCCGTGCCAGTAACCACATTACCAACTGACAATGCTGCGGTGGTCGGAATATTTGTGATGACATTTGATCCAGACGTAATATTTCCCGTGGTGCTCACCGCAACCTGTGTTTGCCAGATGTATGCTTGAACCAGACGTTGCCACTCAAAATCTCTGACCAAATCCTTGCCTAACCGGTTAGCCAAAGCAAGAATTTGGACGGTCTGGTTGTTTGATGAACCAATCACTACTGCCGGTTGGGTTAGACCCAGCTCTGCCGACATCTGATCAACCAATTGCAATAGTGTGTAGCTCATATCACTCCTCTACGGTTTCTTTTCGTGGTCTGCCTTTTTTGGCAGTCAAATCGTTAATCATTTCACGCAACTGAGCAATTTCAGCAGCCTGAGTTTGCATGACTTTCTCAGTCTCAACCCTTACGTTGTCCATCAGCTTGGAATCTTTTGCCGCCAAAATGAACGTGCGAGCCTTGTCGCGCAAATCATTGAAGCCCATGATCTTGTTGCCCACTGAATCGGGAAGCTGTGCAAACTGATCAATTGTAAAAATGTGCAAAGCATTAAATTCGGCTTTTTGGGTGTCGCTCAAAATAGACCAAGCATCTAGCGGAGTACCAGAGACACGGTTTTCTTTCTTTTGCTCAAACCGCGCCCATTCAATTGGGTAATCCTCAACATCGGTCGGACGCATTGGACGGTCGACCACCAATGTAGAGTCACCAGGCACAAGTTTCTTTAAGAAAATCTTTTCATCAAAGATCGGGCGGTTTTCCTGCGCCGTCTTAAATGAGTTTTGCACCTGCTTGGTGTAGAAAAACACCGCCATCTTGCCTCGGTTGTCTTCCATCCAGCTCTCGTTTGTCCAACCTGCTACTTCGTTTTTCATGCTAATTCCCTGAGTTTGAAAGCAGTTTCCTGCATTAGACCATCACCATAAAACACTACTTCAGCGTCCTGCGTCTCTATGAAATTTTCCATTTCAATCGCTGCTTGGAGCATCTGTTGTGTCGTTTGGAAAGTTCTCAAACCAACTCTGACCATGATTTTAGTCTGATCTTTGCCAGTATGAGCACCTGCGTGGCGGTTATTTACAAATGAGCAATCCATGCCGTGGATGTCAAACCGGCGAAACCCTAAAGCCGCCGAAACATTCATTGCACGCATTCCCACGCTTGAACCGCCACCTATCAGGCTTTCCATTCCCTGCGGGTGATTTTGGGCGACCCATGCCACCGTTTCAAAATCGTTCCCGTTCACCAGATGCCATACCTTAACATTTTTTCCTTTGAGGGTTTCCCAAAAGTCTGGATGACAAACTGAGGCCATCAGGTACTTTGTTTCTTTCTGAGGCTTTTTTAGCATCTGAGCTTTGTGCGGTCTGGGGTCACAGTCCACATGGAAATCAGGGATTACGCCCCTCTCCACCAGATAGTCGTGCGCCCCTGATACCGTCATTATTGGACGCTGGAGTTGCTTCCAAGTATCGGCAAGGCTTGGCCCGTAACACGCAATGGTCATGCGCCGGTCGTTGAACTTGCCCTTTTTCTTAAGCATCGGCAAGTGAATTGCCTTTGCCATTTGCTCATGGCGCTCGGCGTTAATTAAGACCCCTTTAAGCATTCCACCCTCATGTCACGAAATGGGAAATGGTATTGAGGCTCATGGAACTCAATATTCTGCATTCCTACGGTTTCCAGCATATCCCTCAATGGGCGCTGAAACCAGCCCCACCGGTGGCACATAGCTGGGTCTTTATGTTTGGGGTCACCGTACAGCGCAAGCAGGGTCATAAAGGGCTGTAGCGGCTCTTTGCTGACCACACAATTGTGGACGTAGGCAAACACCTTGTCCATGCAGGGCAGCTCTAGGATCATCTTGCCGCCTGGCTTTAAAACCCGCTTCCATTCGGTCAGCAGGTCGTAAACCTCCCACTCGTAGAAATGTTCTAGAACGTGGATTGCAGCCACCGCATCGGCTGAATCGGTTGCCAGTTCTAGTTTTCTAAGGTCACACTGGATGTCTGCAATGTCTGAATGCAGGTCAACGTTTATCCAACCGTCCCATTTCTTTGATCCGCATCCAAGGTTGTAGGCCGTCTCGTAGCTGTCTTCCACTTGTCGATCAGTGTTGCTGGCGAGAATTCTTCCCTCACGAACCTCTGCGCCTTGGAAATGAGTTCGTTCATGTTCTGCTGTGTTGTCCATTCGATGCCCTCTTTGATGTTGCCAATGTAAATGGGGAAATCTTCCAAAGCTGGATGCGGCTCTGCAACCACATAACACCCTTGGCGAATTGCCTCAATTGCCCTGTTTGCGCTCTTGTAAGGAGCTGTGGCAGGGATCACCACAATATCGGCTTGGGCAAATTCTTTCAGCATGGTCTCATGTGACCAAGGAATTGCACCATCAAAGTTTGACACCACCCGCAAGGGATAACCCTCAATCTCAGGCAGTATGCGTTTTAGGCTTTCACGGTTGACATGATGCCCATACCATAGCAAATTGACCCCATTACAGTGCGGTGGCATCTCGGGGTACTCATAAGGGTCAGGAATGACAATAGCATCCTTGCCCAGTTCTTTAATTCTTTTTGCCATTTCGGTGGTTGGACAAGTCACCGCATCAGCCAGACGTAGCGCCTCTTGGTAGTGCATCCAATCAAAATGATCATCACAAAAGTCCACCACCACCCATGCGCCCCGAGCCTTTGCCCGAGCCATGTCCATCAATTCAGGCGCTTGAGGCTTGGAAAACACCAACGTGTCAGCAGTCAGGTCGTTCAGACTTGCCCAATCTGCTGCCGGTATCTTGGCTCGATAGCGCCAGCTTGCTGCATCTTTATTGCCCCAATGGATAAATGAAGTGCGGTCGTTTAGGTTTGCCTTAACATCAATGATGCCGCCCAGCTCCATCATGTTTTGCTGGCGTTTTTTAATAATGGCTTGAATCAATCCATGCCCATGCCCGTTAAACGTAGCATCTGGCAAATAGTCGTAATAGGTCTGAAAATGCTCAGACTGCAAGGCCATTGCCGTATTGCAGTAAAAGGTCTCGCCATCTGGATCAATCCTGACCTCAACCAAATCGTCACCGTCTTTCAGACCCTCGCCGTTGACCCTGAGCATATCGCCAGTGTTACAAGAATCAAATCCAAACAGCTCAAACTGGCGGTAGCCAAGGACGTAGAACAGCGATATAGCCCTTAAACCAGAGGTTGTTCCGCCACCTATCAACATACAGTTTTTGGGGCGTGTCTGCCCCTTTTTAACGTATGGATGCCATATTGTGACCTGATGCCCATCAAGGTTATCAAACATTGCAGGATGGCACTGGCTGGCAATCATGTAATGCACATCTTTATGCGGCTTGTAAAACGCAATCCTATGCTCTTGCGGGTCAATGGCTAGGGCATAGTCTGGGATTACGCCATGAGCAATAAGCCAGTCGTGCGCTCCCTTGATCGCCACAATGGGCGACCCCGCGGCTTTTAACTTTTTAATGACCTCTAATTGACCCCTAACGCTTGGCGCACTTGCCACCAACAGGACAGCCCCAGTATGTGCTGGCTCGGCTTGCTTGACCTGTGGATAACCTCGGGCAATAGCCGCGTCCATGTGAGCAAACAGTGTCTCGTCTTCTGCGACACACTTACCAACGATTTTGAGGGGAACAGAACTCATTAAAAAGCCCCCTCCTTTTGGGAGAGGGCATCAGCTTTAGACAGGATTAGATGTCATCAAGCCTGCATTGTTGACCATACAGTATGGTGCAGATGCAGAAGTGGCAGATGTAGTAGCCACAATACCTTGGATGTAACCAGCAGACACGGTTGTGTCGTCTAGCTTACCAGCGGTAGAAGTGGTGTACAAAGGCACTTTAGGATTGCAAGCAATTAACAAGTTCACCTTGAGCAGACCGTTAATGCCAACCCAGCCGTAATAGCTAGAGGCAATTGCGTTTTGTGCAAAGCCAACCATGTTGTAACCCAATGCAGCAGCATTGGTAGTGGTCACAGGCACTGCTCGCATAACAGGAGTCAAGCTCGCTGAGTCTGCAAATGTGCTCATGATCACCGCGTCATATGCAGCAATGTCGGATTCGGCGCGCACGAACATATACACGCCGTTGTTTGAAGTTGTAACTCTGCTACCAGGGGTAACAGGAAACAATGAAGTTGAACCAGCAGATGTGCTCGCATAAGTAGCGGTCAGATCAATACCAATTTTTCCATCGGTGACGTAATCAGCCATTTTTGTGCTCCTTATTCAGTCATTACGCCTTGGAACTGGAGTCCCGAGGCAGTCATGTTGCCAGCCCAGCCGATCAAGCGCACGATGGCATCTTGGTTGGTGGACATACGCTCATCACCGATAGGAACGAAGTTCCGATTGGCGTGAGGACGGAAGAAAATGTATTTCGTGTTCAGGAAATAGCCGGTACTTGCGGGAATGTTGCCGCCGATACCACCGTCAAGAACCACATCTGCATTCATGTATTTGGAAGCAACAAAGCCGAGTTCGGCCATTTTGCTCGAGCCAGGGAAACGCTGAATGTTTTGCAGAGACGACATGAAGAAGCCCCACAAGTTGTTATCCAACAAGATCAAATCGACTACATCAGAGCCGCGACTTGTCTTTGCATACAGGCGGTTAAAACCAGTCTGGATGTTTGAGCTGGATGCAGAAGCGCCCAGATCGCTAGAAAAGTCGAAAGTCTGGTTTTGCCAGAATGACCAAGTGGCACGGTCGATGCCGCCAACCACACCAGTGGATGGAGACGCAACCACCATAGCTTGCAGACCAGTGACCTGCTTGCCGTTGTTGGCTGTACCGTCAGAATAAATACCAGTAGAGATCAAGTTCTCAATGGATGCCTCGGCAACGTCCAAACGTGCGTCAAACAAATCGATGATCTGTTCTTCGCCACTGTTTTGGAGCATTTCCAAACCATTGATAGTGACTGCTACGGCTGCCTGTTTAATCGGGAACTGAGCCGCACTGATCACGTCCGCTGGGGAGATGTTCAATACTTCAGCGCCTGAGTAGTACATGGCTGTTGAGTTTGCTTGGAATGACAATTCTTGCAGAATGGTCGAACCACCTGTGAAAGGCTTGTAACGGCCTTTCTCACGCAGGCGAGTCAGCAACGCATTGTTTTTGGTCACGTTATCGGCAACGATGCCCGAGCGTGATTCAATGGTAGTGGCTAAAACGTCTGAGTAATTACTATTGGCGTATGCCATGATTTACCCCTTTAAAAGTTTGCCTGCCGTAACGCATTTGCGATAACAGCTCGGCGGTCAGTTTGACTTACTGGGCCAGAGATTGCGCCGCCTGGCGCTCCCCTTACCTGTACAGCCGCTAGTTTTGCTTTCTGTACCTGATTCTGTGTGGCATAGTTTTGTTGCTGTTGAGCATATAAACTTTGTGCCAACTGTGGATCAAGTCTTACCGCGGTGTCATATGCCACTTGCAATTTCTCGCGCTCTGACATATTACTGGTGTCCCCTAGTACCTGCGGCGCTTGGAGAAGCGACAACATACGGTCTTGGACTGCTTCAAAGTGTGCATTTGCGGGGTCGCTCGCAAACTGCTGGATTACAGAGAGTGCTCTGTTTTCATTCTGTTTCTGTGCCTCGTACTGGCTCTGCGTGATGTGTTGCGTGAGCTGCTGTACTTGTTGCGCCAGTTGATTGTAATGAGAATCTTGTTGTGGCGGGGCTTCGCCACCAAAATAAGCAGCCACTTGCTCTAAAGGAATCTGGAATTGCTGAATCATTTGGGCAACCGCTTGCGATTTCTGCTGCGGTGTGCCCGTTCTAAGCAATGCCGCCGTCTGTAGCAATGGGCCAATAGCCTGTGCAGGCGTTGAGTTTTCGTTTCTTAAAATCCACTCATACGGTGCAAATTGTTCGGTTATCGCCCGTGCCTCTGCGTCCCTTTGTTTATATGAGGTGATGCCCTTTTCGTAATCGGCATCCCGCTGGGCAAAGGCTTGTTGTAACTCAGGCGGGGCTTTTTCCCAGTGCTCTTTTAACTCTAACCGCAAGCTCTTGGGCATCTCGGCTCTTGGCTTTTCAGCCATTTGAGGCGCTTGGGTCTGGTCGGTCGGAAATTTAGGGGCAAACTTACCACCCTCACGGGGCTGGGTGGCAGCGTGCTTGCCACGGTTTGTAGGTGTCTTTGTCAGTGCCTCACGAATCGTATCGGCTCTGCTTTGCGGTTCTGCTGGCGCTTGGGGCGCTTCAACCGCGGGGGTTTCGGGTGCTGGTGTTTCTACTGTGTCGGGTGCGACAACTTCGTTTTCCATCACTTCATCCTTTTCATTTGATCGAGGGTCATTTTGATCATCTCCTTGCGCTCAGGCATGGGACGGTTGTGTAGGCGGTTTGCCATCTCTACGTTTAGGTTAGACATCTTAACAGGGGAAATCGGTGCGCCTGGTCGGTCAAACTCTTGCACGGTTGCCAACTGTCCACGCAGCCGGTCGCGGTGAACTTCTTTTTTCTTGTTCCACTGCTCTTGAGCATATTTAACGTCTGAATGCCCCATCTCAATGGAATCGGTGCGCTTTAAGTGATCACGCCACTGCTTTCTGCCCTCAATCATCTTGCCATCAGGGGACATGAATGGGGCAATGTCGCCCATCACGGTGGTGTACTCACCAGACCGTCCACTGGTCTTTTCGTATGGCTCGCTGCCGTCAGATGGAAAAACCCAAGTTGTTTTCAAAGGAACTCCAATAATGTCTCAAAATCTTCTTCATCTTGTTCAAATTCAATCCGCTTTCTTAGCGTCTCAATCTGAACCATGATCGCATCATAAGTGATTACTGTTTGTGCCGCAATATCTATTGTTTGGGCTGGCGCTGTGGTGATCTGCTCACGCTCCTCTGGCGGTAAGCCAAACAAGGCGGTCTTGATTTTCTCCCTGCGCTTTTCCTCTTGCCGCTTTTCTTCTTCCCAATGCTTATCACGCTCATCAAAGCCAAAGTGTCCACCAAGTAAGACTTCTGGCGCTGGGGTTACCGTAACGCCGATTGTGGCAAACGGTAACTCAGCAAAAGCGGCAAAGCCAAACATTAAAACGCCTCAAAGATAATAATCCCACCTCGACCTGCTGCGGCTGTTGCGTTGCCGTGAGCGCCACCGCCACCAGCACCAAAACCGTTACCCTGTACGCCTGCGGTTGCCACAATTGCCAAGGCAGGGCCACCAGAGCCAAAGCCAGGACAATCCCCGCCCTTGCCGCCAAAGTTGGTTTGAACTGTTGTGCCTGAGCCGTAAGAATACCCACCTTGTTCACCAGTAATGTTGACATCGCCATTAGTCGCTGTGCCGCCTGCACCGCCAGCCGTAATTGAGTTAGCGTAAGCAGTGCCTGCGCCGTTTGTGCCTGAGTTTGCCGTTATTGTTGTAATGGTCAAAGTACCAGATGCTACGGTGGATGCTGTGCCAGATGCTGTGCCAACCGTGTAGACCAAGGTCTGTGCTGCGGTCATAGATAGCCATTTAATTGCCACACCACCACCGCCGCCGCCCGTTGCCCTTTGTCCAGTTGCCGCCCCGCCGTTACCGCCTGGCCCAACCACTGTTACTTTGACCCATTGGGTACTTGATGGTGCGGTATAAGTTTGTGCTGTGCCAGTTGTAAACGCTGAAGTGCTTTTTGCTAATGTTGCCGTTCCTGTTGTATTTTGGTTTAGCGTTGGTACATCTGCGGCTTGAATTCCAGATAACAGAGTATTTGTTCCATTTGAACGTAAATATTGACCACTTGTTTGTGTGCCAGAAAGTGCTGTTAATGCCGCTTGTTGTGTTGTTTGACCTGTTCCACCTTTATTAATTGCAACAGTACCTGTTACGTTGGCAGCATTACCAGTAATATCCCCAGTAACAGCACTACCAGCAATAGCAATAGCGGTGTTTGTGACTGAGCTGACTTGCCCTTGGGCGTTTGTTGTGATGACTGGGACGGTTGCCGCTGCTCCATAAGTCCCCGCTGTTCCCACGTTAGTGATCGAAAACTGATTGGTTGTTAAGGTTAAACCAGTGCCAGCGCTATACGTTTGGATTGCCGCAAACTGGATAAACACAATTGCCGTTGTGCCAATCGTGATCGGTAACGGTGTCTGCTGTACCCATGATGTATTTGCGTTTGTCGTGCCGTTAATCACCAGAATCAAGTCGCCCTGATCCACTTCATTTGTACCAGACCCGCTTGAGTCGTAATCTGTTGCCCTTGTCAGGATGTATGGTAATAACGCAGTACCCGCTTGCGTCAGTACATACGCCCCGTTATTAGCCTGAGTCGCCTCATTCTTTATCAATAAACGCTTTCCAACATCCCCAATGACCAACGTGTAGCTGTCAATGGTCAGCGTACCAACCGCCACAGCCGTTAGGGTTGCCCCGACCCCGCTTGCGCCATTGTTATAGGTATTGGCGGCTAATGCTGCTGTCGTTGCGTAATTACAAGCAGCGTGAAAGTTAACACCAGACGCAATTGAGTCGGCATAGGATTTGTTAACAATATCACTACTTGAACTTGGCGCTGTGGATATTGTGCCTGTTGTCAGCGCCACAGATGTCAGGTTGGTATTAGCCCCGCTTGTTGCAAATCCTGTGATTGAGCCGCCAAGGGTTAGATTCCCGCTATTGGTTACCGTGCCTGTTAAGGTTAAACCGCTGACCGTACCTGTACCGCTTACGCTTGTAACTGTGCCGCCCGAAGCTGGGGTAACCCATGTCGGTGCGCTTGTGGCATTGCTTTGCAAAACCTGCCCCGCAGTCCCCACTTGACCATTAAATGCCACCGATCCATTGGTGTTAATGGTCATTACGTCTGTTGTACTGTATGCACCATTGACAATAAAACTGATTTTTTGATTGTCCCAACTACCTAAAACTAATGGGCCACCATACGATTCCACAAAACTTGCCAATGGCGTAGAAAACCCATTATTGGGAAACCCTGCTGCTAAATAACTGTAATTTGCGTTAT
>Ga0209597_1001478_pt1 | contig 15308 bp, 14 predicted proteins | sample M_140625_MF_Meta_FD_187316 | JGI IMG/M metagenome (GOLD analysis project Ga0209597, IMG submission 187316) | Freshwater microbial communities from Lake Montjoie, Canada to study carbon cycling - M_140625_MF_MetaG (SPAdes) (version 2) | ecosystem: Environmental > Aquatic > Freshwater > Lake...
ACCCAAGAAGAAGAAAAAGAAGAAGAAGTAATTCGGACAATTAGTATTAAATCCCATCGAAAGGGATTAATTAACCAAGGAGTAGATATGTCAGAGAACAATACGGTTGTAGAAGAGATAGAAGTGCAATCAGAGGAAGCGGCCCCTGAGGCAGCTAAAGCGCCAAAGAGTGCCGCCAAACTTGAGGAAGAGGGCGATATTGCAGCCGACTACCTCGAAGCCCTCCTAGATATCGCAGATCTCGATGGCGATATCGATATCGATGTCGAAAATGGACGCGCCTCACTGGCTATCGCTGGCGGAAAACTCGGCCACCTAGTCGGCAAAGAGGGGGAGGTCCTTGATTCAATCCAGGAGCTCACCCGCCTTGCAGTCCAGACAGCAACCGGAGATCGCAGCCGCCTTATGCTCGATATCGATAACTTCCGTGCCAACCGCCGCAAAGAGCTCTCAGCTCTCGCTAAAGAGAAGGCGGAAGAGGCGACCACAACTGGAAATGCCATCAAACTCGAGCCAATGAACGCCTTTGAGCGCAAGATCATCCATGACACCATCCAAGATTTGGGGCTCAGCAGCGAATCCGATGGAGAAGATCCTCGTCGCTACGTAGTTATTTATCCAGCGTAAACCCCAATGCCGGCAAGCGATGTTTCCCGTGAAACACTGATCGAGCGCTACTTTCCAGAGCGCCTCGATGAGATCGCTGCCTACGCCCATTTTCTCACCACCGCAGGGATCGAAAGGGGCCTTATCGGCCCCCGAGAAGGCGAGCGCATCTGGGAGCGCCATATCTTTAACTGCCTACCCGTCACCCAACTGCTTCCACAAGGGGCATCCCTCTTTGATATTGGCTCAGGGGCTGGTTTGCCAGGAATTGTGATCGCACTAGCCAGACCAGATCTCTCAGTCACACTTATTGAACCCCTTGAGCGCCGGGTCGCCTTCCTCACTGAGGCGGTCGAAGGTTTGAATATTGAGGTCATCAGGGGTCGAGCCCAAGATGTGAAGAAGTCAGCTGACTTTGTCACTGCTCGAGCAGTCGCCCCTTTAGAGAAGTTGAAGAAGATGAGCTGGCATATGGTTAAAACAGGAGGCAGCCTCCTTGCCATGAAGGGCGAATCTGCCTCATCGGAGATGGAAGGGGTCAAGGGAGCAACACTTCACGAGATCACTTTGGAAGGAATTGAGCTTGGGCGCATCGTCGCCATTAAAAAGGGTGCTTAGATAGGCCAATGAGCCAGAGCGGTGATGATTCACGTGAAACATCAACATCAGCTTCACCATCCCTTGCAACAAAAGTCATTGGTGTCCGACGCCTCAAAGAAGCGATGGCAAAACCAGCCTCAACCCGAATCTTCACCGTGGCCAACCAGAAGGGTGGGGTCGGAAAGACCACCACAACAGTCAACATTGCAGCAGCCCTCTCCATGGGTGGCCTTCGCGTCCTCGTTATCGATTTAGACCCACAGGGCAATGCCAGTACAGCTTTAGGTGTTCCTCATCGTGATAACGCCGGCATCTATGAAGTACTTATGGGAAGCCATGAGATTTCAATAGTGGTGCAGAAAGTTGCTGGTTTTCCCTCTTTAGATTGCATCTCATCCAACACATCTCTTGCTAATGCTGAAATTAATTTAGTCTCGATGGTCGCACGCGAATTACAACTTAAAGAGGCGCTCGAAACAATTAGCGTTAATTACGATTACATCTTTATTGATTGCCCACCATCACTTGGATTATTAACCGTCAACGCATTTGCTGCAGCGAAAGAGTTGCTTATCCCAATTCAAGCCGAGTACTACGCACTCGAAGGGCTATCACAACTCCTTGAAACTTTTACCGTTGTAAAGAAGAGATTAAATCCAACACTTAACCTTTCAACAATAATCCTAACAATGTTTGATGGACGTACACGCCTTGCAAATGATGTTGCAGCAAATGTGCGATCACACTTTCCAAAGGAACTTATTGATATTCCAATTCCTCGCGCGGTGCGTGTATCTGAGGCCCCGTCATATAGCCAAACGGTAATGACATATGACCCACTCTCACCAGGAGCTATCGCTTACATGCAGGTTGCGCGAGAGATTGCAGAGCGCGGTAAAGCGACAGAAGATAACTTTGATTCAAATGTTGTAAGTATTAATTACAAGAAAGATGGAGAGATCGCATGAGTGCAAAACGCGGGGGACTCGGAACAAATTTAGATTCACTAATCCCAACATCACTTACTGTTGGAAATACTGAAGTTGCACAACAGAATGAAGTTCCGATCTCTTCAATCTCTCCTAACCCGCGCCAACCACGTACAGTTTTTGATGAAGATGCACTCAATGAATTGATTGCATCAATCAAAGAGATTGGAATACTTCAACCTCCTGTTGTTCGTAAAGTTTCTGAAGGCCGCTATGAATTAATTATGGGCGAGCGCAGACTCCGTGCGGCAAAAGCTGCTGGGCTTACAACCATTCCTGTCATTATTCGCCAAACTCCAGATAATGAATTACTTCGAGAAGCGCTCATTGAAAATATCCATAGAAGCCAGCTTAATCCACTTGAAGAAGCTGCAGCGTATGCAGGCTTACTTACAGATTTTGGGTGCACACATGATGAGTTAGCAACGAAATTGGGAAGATCACGACCTCTGATTTCAAATATGTTGCGTTTACTTAATCTTCCACCAACTGTGCAACGTAAAGTTGCCGCAGGAGTCATCTCGGCCGGACATGCTCGCGCACTCTTGGGACTCAGTGATGAGAAAGAGATTGAAAAACTTGCAAACCGCATCGTTGCAGAGGGTTTAAGCGTTCGTGCAACTGAAGAGATTGTCGCTATTGCAGGTCCAGCCAAGAAGAGCGCCAAAGCAAAAATAAAGGTTGGAGTTTCAGGAGCAGCTCTTGCCTCTGCCGAACTATTAAGTGATTACCTAGATACGCGCGTAAGTATCGAACAGGGTAAAGGTAAAGGAAAGATCACCATCGAATTCGCTGGAAGTGAAGATCTCCAGCGCATCGTGGATTTAATCGAAGGTTAATTAAGCGCCGAACCTCGTCGACCCATCTCTTGCTTCACAACTTGACCTAACGCCTTAACGCCTTCGCGGATACGTTCTGGAGTTGGGTGGCAATAGGAAAGTCGCATCGACCATGATCCAAAGCCATCTGCGTAAAAGGCTGTACCTGGAACATATGCAACCTTGGCGACAATTGCCTTAGGCATCATCGCCTTTGTATCAATTTCAGGTGGAAGATTGACCCATACATAGAAGCCGCCGCCAGGTTTGGTCCAGGTAGCTTCCTGCGGGAAGTATTCGGTAAGTGATTCAAGCATCGCATCGCGGCGGACTTTATAAACCTCACAGAAGCTTGCGATCTGATCACGCCACGGCTGATTAGTTAAATAGTTGGCAATTGTTAACTGTGTGAAATTTGATGGGCAGAGAATCGAAGATTCTGAGGCAATAACTAATTTATCTTTCAGTGATTGCGGAACAAGTGCCCAGCCAATACGTAACCCTGATGCAATTGTCTTTGAAAATGATCCAAGATAAATGACATTTTCGGAATCTTCAGCGCGCATCGCATTCGGTGAGGGGCGATCAAATCCAAGAAGTCCGTAAGGGTTATCCTCAACAACAAAGATGCCTTCTTCGCGACAGATCGCCAGAATCTCTGTGCGTCGCTCTGCCGGTAAGAGCACACCTGTCGGATTTTGATAATTTGGGATGAGATAAAGGAATTTAATTTTTCGACCTGCAGCGCGAGTGACCTTAATGGCATCGCGAAGTGATTGCGGAACCAATCCATCTTGATCCATCTCGACATGGACAACAGCTGCCTGATATTGGCGGAATGTTCCAAGTGCGCCCACATATGAAGGTGCTTCAACTAATACAACATCACCTGGATCGATAAAAATACGAGAGATCAGATCTAGCGCCTGCTGTGAACCTGTAGTCACCACAATGTCATCTGGATTAGCGCGAATACCCTCAAGTGCCATGACATCGCAGATTAATTCGCGAAGCTTAGGATGTCCTTGTCCGCTGCCATATTGAAGAGCTTCAGCGCCATTGGTAAGAATTAATTCATTAACAACACTTGCCATCATATCCATCGGCAACGCAGAAAGATTTGGCATTCCACCAGCAAGAGAGACAATCTCAGGGCGTGATGCAACCGCAAAGAGTGAACGAATTTCACTCGGAAGCATTTCGGCAGCGCGGGCAGCAAAGCGTTCCTCAAGCTTCTGTGGAACACCTGTATGGAATCGTGTATTGATCTCAGACATAGGGAGAAGTCTCCCACATTGCCCGCAATGCTGGGGTAATTAATTAGCGGCGGATGCCAGCGCTGCGAAGATCTGAAATCCGCAAAGTACCTGTTTTGGCATCATCTTCTGCCGCTAAGTAAAGGCGTTGAATCGCAATAATGAATGCTTCAGCCAGAGCGTCACGAAATTCTGGTGTGGCCAAATTCTTTGCATCATGAGCGTTGCTTAAGTAACCGCAATCAACTCGGACAGATGGAGCTTTTGTCAGACGGAGTGCATCCCATGTCTTTGCATGAGATCTGCAATTAAGGAGATTTGTTCGTGCACAAATTTCTCGTAGTACTAGAGAAGCAAAACGTTCTCCAACAACTGAGTGCACACCATGAGCATCACTACCGTAAAAATAGGTTGCGACGCCATGTGCGCTGGGATTGCTATGAGTATCTGTGTGCAGCGAAATAAATAAATCTGTGGCGTTGGTATTTGTAAATGCGATTCGTTCAGATTCACTTGGCGTATTCTTAGCCCCGCGGGTGAGAAAAACACTTGCACCAAGTGCTAGCAAGCGTCCTTCAATACGGACCGCGATGTCATAGACAATATCTGCTTCATCCCCATTACTGCCTGGATCTAAAACAATTACTTTATTTGCCAGAGCAGGACCGCGCGTACGAGCTGCAGCACTTTCACGTAACTGCGATGGCACACCGCCAGAGACAATCTTTGTTAAACGAATCAGAGCAATAATTGTCGCTGGCCCACAACGGCCATCAACTTTTGCACCCACTGATTTTTGGAAATCTTTCACAGCGGATTCAGTGCGCACTCCATAGATTCCATCTACACGGCCGCAATCAAATCCCATCTCGGTGAGGCGTGATTGAAGAGCTGCAACATCATCACCATGCATGAAGGGAGATGACTGAAGATAGAGAGAGCGATCCCCTAGCTTCCACCGAGCGTCTTCAAGCGCGCGCTCGGTTGCAACATCTAACGAGCCAGTGACATTTAATCCACGCTCTTGCTGAAAAGATCGAATCTCATCAGGTGATAGCTGCGAATGCATTATTGAAAACTCTTACGATTTAGATAAATGCTTCAAGCTCTTTAAGAAGAGCTGGTTTTGGCTTTGCACCAATAATTGTCTTAACAACTTCACCGTTGACATAGACATTGAGCATCGGAATCGACGTAACACCATATTTGATAGCAATCGCAGACTCCTCATCGGTATTGAGCTTTACAATCTTGAGCTTATCCCCGTGCTCATTTGAGATATCTTCAAGGATTGGTCCAATTGCGCGGCACGGCCCACACCATTCAGCCCAGAAATCTACAAGGACAGGGGTGCTGCTCTTGAGAACTACCTCATCAAAATCAGCTGTGGTTACTTTGCTCGTTGCCATGGTTACTCCTATATATCTCAGTTGTCTCTGGTTTATCTCTGGAAATCTCTACTTTACTAGTGTGAGAGGAATTTTTCAGCATCAAGTGCTGCTTGGCAGCCTGAGCCCGCGGCTGTAATCGCTTGTCGATAGGTGTGATCTACGAGATCTCCACACGCGAATACTCCGGGAAGGTTGGTACGTGTTGAACGTCCCTCTACCTTCACATAACCCTCGTTATCAAGATCGATCTGAGTAGTAATTAGTTCGCTGCGAGGAATATGACCGATTGCAACAAAGAGTCCGGTGAAGTCGCGCTCTGAAAGTTCACCAGTGACAGTGTTCTTCAGTGCCAATCCAGAGACCTTCTCTGCACCGAGAATATCTACAACTTCTGTATTCCAAAGCATTTCAATTTTTGGATTGTTAAACGCGCGATCTGCCATAATCTTTGATGCGCGCAATGAATCACGGCGATGAATCAAAACTACCTTGCTTGCAAACTTTGTTAAGAATGTTGCCTCTTCAACTGCAGAATCTCCACCACCAACAACAGCGATAGTTTGATCTCTAAAGAAGAACCCATCACATGTTGCACACCATGAAACTCCGCGGCCAGATAAACGATCTTCATTAGCAAGACCAATTTTTTTGTAGGCAGAACCCATTGCAAGAATTACGGCACGCGCTTGCACAACATTTCCGCTGCCATCTTTAACTGTCTTGATATCGCCCTTTAAATCCATTTCAACAACATCATCTGTGATGAGCTCTGTGCCAAAACGAGCAGCTTGCTTGCGCATATCTTCCATAAGTACTGGCCCCATAACGCCATCGACGAATCCTGGGAAGTTTTCAACTTCAGTTGTTGTCATGAGCGCACCGCCCGCTGTCACAGAACCCTCATATTGCACAGGGTTAAGTTGCGCGCGAGAGGCATAAATAGCCGCTGTATATCCGGCAGGGCCGGAACCGACAATCACGAGATCACGAATCATGACTCCAGCCTACCTTTCCTTTTCTTCAATAGATCACGGACAAACTCTGCAATGGTTGCGATCTCTGCCACCTTAAAGAGTTTTGCGAAGAGTAGATAAAGAACTGCGCTTACCGCCAAGATGAATGCGAGACGGGTGGCTCGCAAAATAATGGATGAATCAGCACTCTCCCACTCAAAGAAATAGACGACAGCAAATAACGGGGCCATTGCAAAAATTGAGGCCACGAAGAGCTTGAAGTGGTGGCCGGCAAAGGTAGAGAAAGCTAATTTGCCTGTATGTTTTTTAAGAAGTGAGAGCGTAATAAAAAGACCAACGATATAACTGGCAGAAAATGCCAAACCTAAGCCGATTGTTACTTGTTGGCTGCTAAGGGTTTCAAGAAAGAGGTATGAAAGAGCGACAGAGATAATGTTGACTATTAAGATTGAAATTACCTGCGTACGAGTATCTTCAAATGCGTTAAAGCCGCGAATCAAGATCAAGTTAATTGAAAATGCGACTAAGCCGAGGCTTAGAGCTGAGAGCACCTGACCGATATAGCGAGAATCTTCTAACGAAATTCCAAAGTAGAGCGCCTCAGTCATCATGGGACCAAAGAAGAAGAGAGCGACACTGCTGGGTACTGTAATTATTCCCACCATTTTAATTGCGCGGATAAGTTGGTTACGTATCTCTTCAACATTTTTCTCAATGGCCAACTTAGATAGATGAGGAAGAAGCGCGGTCACGATTGAAATCGTGACAATCGAATATGGCAATAACATGATGTAGTAAGCACTTGTAAATGGTGTAAAGCCAACACCAGTAGTGATTCCCTCTTGTGCACTACGAACTGCAGCACTTGTTGCCACGTTTACCGTTACTAAGTACCCAAGCTGTGAGATAAGAACATAAACCAGAGTCCATCCAGCCAGTGAGAAAGATTTACCTAAACCATGAAGTCCAAATTTAACACGGAGCTGAATTCCAGATTTCTTCACTACAGGGATCAAAATCACTGCCTGAATCACAATTCCCAACGTGGTTCCCCATCCCAGAAGCTGAATCTGGAAATCAGTGATCGTTCCGATAGCTATAGATTCCTGTAAAACTAGAACACCAGCGAAGACTGCGATTACCACCAGGTTATTAGCGATCGGCGCCCACATCAGTGGTGCAAAAGATCCTCGAGAGTTGGCAACTTGGCCGAGCATTGTGAAGAGTCCGAGAAAGAATATTTGCGGTAAGCAGTAGCGGGTAAATGCGATTGCGATTTGATTTTCAGCCTCAAAACCTTGTGTAGAAAACTCTGGAGCATATAGTCGAACGAGTGCAGGGGCGAAAATTACTCCGACAACTACCAACAATAATAAAATTCCCGAAATGGTTGTTACTAGTCGAGAAGCGAAACCATCTCCGCCATCTTCATCCTGGAATGAGCGAACAAGTTGTGGAACAAAGATTGCAGTGAGCGCACCGCCAACTAGCAAGTTGTAGAGAATATTCGGCATTGTATTTGCGACGTTATAAGTATCTGCAAGGAGAGCAGTGCCCAGAACAGCAACACCTAAAATCGCACGGAAGAAACCGGTGACGCGAGAGAGAATTGTTCCGATCGCCATAATTCCAGAGGCGCGGAAGAGTTCATTGTTCTTCATGTACGCCCCTTCCTGATACGACGATACGTCTGTGCACCTGCACCAATAAAGAGTAGAACTGCAGCCGCAGTTGTAAACCACGCCACTCGTGAATCAATCAAAGTCATACTCAGCGCTAGCGTGGAAGAAGGCCCGAGCCACTTTCCATCAGAGTTAGTGAGGACAGCATTTACTTGGGTGGCACCTGAAGTAATAACTATATAAGGAACTGCCATTTGGGTTCGAGATTGTGGATCTAACGTGATCCCACGAATGTCATCAACGATCACACGAATATTTGATGCACGGAATATCAGATTGATCTTCACCGGTGTCGTGAATCCATTGACTAGCGTCAAAGGTACTTTTCCAGATTCAGAGGTAAGTGCGTACTTTCCTGGGTTTACGCGCAACTTATTTTGCTGCTGCACAACTCCATCAATAGCACTTTGCGCAAAAACCTGCGCCGGTGAACCATTTATGGATGGTGAGAGCAAGATTGCCAATCGTGCTCGGAATAGTTCTAACTCTGGAGCATCGACAACGGTCGACAGCTTCGAAATAGCTTGGCGGTTAGTTGTGTAATTCTTTCGATCGGGCCCGCTCAATTTTGAGGTAGAAGTTTTAAAGAGTGTGTTATCTGGGGTAATTGCTCTACCTAAGTGAAAAGTAACGCGGTCAGCACCGTATTTCTTATAGAAAGCGAGTTCACTTGGAGCTAAGCGCGTAGCTAACCGTAAATCTGGGTTTCCATATGCAATCGGAGTAATGATGGCACCGGCTGAAGCAACACGAAGTTGTGCAAGCCATGCTGTTGCAGCCTCTACTCCAACACCGTCCTCTTTATTTGCGAGTTCATATCCATCTGCCATATCTGCAACTTCATCAAGGAGTGCGGCATCGATAAACCATCGAGTTTTGACAACTGTTGGCGTGTAGACAAGTGAACCTAGCCGACCCTCGGGTGAGAGCAGGGTTGCAAGTTCATCGTCGATAAATCTTCCATCAAGTAGTTGATGTGGTCTTTCAACAAGTTCAATGTTGCGCATTGCAGCGCTGGCGCTCTGTGGGAGAGAAATCCCAAGAAAGAGAAATAGAAGGGCGAATACTGAAAACTTCTTCACTGCTCTACCTCAGATGCTTTAGTGCGAGCAATGAGCTTCTTTTCATCTGGATATGCAAGAAGGCCGATAATTTCAGAGAGTGGAAACCAGCCCACCTCATCCACTTCAGATTCTTGAGCTGCTAAAAGTCCACCCACCTCTTTAAATTGGAAGTGATGAACTGTTTTATGAATTCGTTTCCCGCCAGCCATAAACCAGAAATCAATAACACCTAATGAGCGTTCAATCTCAGATGTAATTCCAGTCTCTTCAGCGACTTCGCGAATTGCCGCTTGCTCAGGAGTTTCACCCTCTTCAATATGTCCTTTAGGAAGCGACCACAGTATGCGAGCGCCAGTTGTATCTTTATGGTCGCGTCGACCAATGAGCAAACCCTTGGTCTTTGTTGAATCAATAACAAGACCGCCAGCGCTGACTTCATCTACACGTTTTGCATATGGTTTGGGTTTGGGTTGTGGCTTTACTTTTGTTGCAGCAGAAGTGCTGCCTTCCTCGCCAGAGGTTTGATTCTGTGGGGCGCGATGTGCAGGTCGCTTGCGCCTGCGCTTCTTTTTAATACCTTCGCTGCCCGCACCAGGTGCCGGGTTCATGACATAAGGGTAGTGCTCGGGACTAGCCTTAGCCATTATGTCTTCATCTCAAAATCCACCAGCCTCACAGGCGGGGTTGAGCGCTGCCGGTGAGATGGCTATCGCATCCCTGGTTGAGCGCGCTCCGCTAGCAAGTTCACTTGCTGCTGCCTTTAGAGAGAAGGGATTTACTCTCGCTCTTGTTGGTGGACCAGTGCGTGATGCACTTTTAGGAAGACTTGGAAACGATCTCGATTTCACAACGAGTGCTCCACCACTTGAGACAAAAAAGATTCTACAAAAATGGGCAGAAAATGTGTGGGATACCGGAATTGAATTCGGAACAGTTGCTGGCCAACGTGGAGAAACAACTGTTGAAGTAACAACATATCGCAGCGAAAGTTATAGCAGCGAATCTCGTAAACCAGATGTCACATATGGAACATCAATTGAAGGCGATCTTTCACGTCGTGATTTCACTGTTAATTCAATGGCGCTAGAGCTCACCGGTGATAAACCTGTCTTTATTGATCCATTTGATGGTCTTGTTGATTTAGCGAAAAAAGTACTACGCACTCCAGGAAAAGCAGAAGATTCATTTAGCGATGACCCACTTCGCATGTTGCGTGCGGCGCGCTTTGCAAGCCAACTTAACTTTGAGATTGCGCCAGAAGTTATTGTCGCGATGAAAGATATGGCTAAACGATTAGAGATTATCTCTTCTGAGCGAATCCGTGATGAAATTATAAAACTGTTGATGTCCCCACAACCACGTACCGGTATAACAATTTTAGTTGAAACAGGGCTAGCTGATATCGCATTGCCGGAGATTCCAAAATTACAACTTGAGGTCGATGAACATCACCACCATAAAGATGTCTACGAACATTCAATTACAGTTCTTGAGCAAGCAATCGCACTCGAAGACCGCTTAGGTGGCCCTAATCTTGTGATTCGTCTTGCTGCGCTTCTGCATGACATTGGAAAACCAAAGACCCGCGCCCTACTTGAAGGTGGTGGAGTCTCTTTCCATCACCACGAAGTAGTTGGGGCACGCCTTGCAAAAAGTAGGCTAAAAGCTCTGCGATTTAGTAATGAAATTATTGAAGAGGTCGAAACCCTCATCGCTCTACATCTGCGCTTTCATGGATACGGCGATGGCGAGTGGACTGACTCCGCTGTGCGTAGATATGTGCGTGATGCCGGTGAATTACTTACACATTTGCACGTACTTACTCGCGCTGATTGCACAACACGAAATGCACGTAAGGCAGCTCGTTTAGCTGCAACATATGACAGCCTTGAAGCGCGCATCGAAGTATTGATGGAACAGGAAGAACTCTCAAAAATTCGTCCAGATCTTGATGGCGCAGAGGTCATGCAACTACTAAGTATTAAACCGGGAGCCGATGTTGGTCGTGCGCTTGATTTCCTTATGGAACTTCGTATGGATCAAGGTCCACTTGGAAAAGAGAAAGCAACTGAGCACTTAATGCAGTGGTGGGCTACTCGGAACGGATAAAGAACTTACTTGGTCGCAATAACGTGGTTGAGGTGATGAAGTAACCAATTCCAATAACTGCAGGCAACGTCCATGTATCACCATTTGTTGGTAGCAAGAAGGCGGCAAGTAATCCGCCAAATACGATTGCAAAGTTGACTACAACATCGTAGACAGCAAATACACGCCCACGGAAAATGTCATCAATCTTTGACTGCACGAGCGCATCATTTGTGACTTTAATGCTTTGGCCACAGAGCGCTGTAAAGAATGCAGTCAGTGCAAGTGTTAATGGTGTGCGAGCTATAGCGAGAGCGATAACACTCAGCGATGCTGCAGCCATAGCTAATCGAATCCAGCGATGTCTTCCCACCTTACGAACCCCGTATGGCGCCACTATCGCGCCAACAACAAAGCCCACCGCTGCAGTAACAATCATGAAAGTCACACCAGCTAATCCAGCCTCTGTATCGAGTGGATCATTAAATTTATTTCGTTCGAGCACCAAAGTCATGAGAGTCAGTGCGGTGAGACCACCTCTTTGAATTGCAATCGCCGCAATACCGCGAGCTGCATCAACATGATTTTCAAGGAAACGTACCCCCTCTCGCATCTCTTTGAGCCCCTGCGTGAAAGATGCTTTAACAATCTCATGAGGAAGCGGTCCAATTTCATCGCGCCGCAACAGTGTCGTAAATAAGGCCGCAGATAAATAACCAAACGCTGCTACTGAGATAATGATTGCATCGGCATGATCTGCTGTCGCAAGCGAATCCAATACTTTTCTAATTCCTAAACCGATTCCACCGCCAAGTACAACCCAGACAGAACCACCAGTTACAGCCAGTGCATTTGCAGAGATCAGGTGATGGCGTGAGATTACAAGTGGTAATCCTGCTGATAATCCAGCAAGAATCAATCGGTTTACCCCGAACGCGACAAGTACAAAGACTGTTAATTCAATTCCGGTATACCCCTGAAAAATTAATAGCGCAATAAATCCTAAAGTTATTGCTCGAACCATATTTGCGAAGAAAAGTGCGCGCTGTCGCGAGAAACGGTCAAGGATTGTTCCGACAAAGGGTCCAACGATGGAATAGGGAACTAATACAAGAGCAAAGGCGAGAGCTGCACTCATCGCATCTGCTTGACGCTCTGGTGAGAATAGGATGAATGAGGCCAGGGCGCTCTGGAATATTCCATCGGTGAGCTGACCTGTCCAACGAATACGGAGCAAAGGTATGAATTTTCGATCGAAGAGAATCTCTTTAAAGCTCACTGGGTAAGCGTAGTAACTCAGAAGCGATTATTCTTCGCATGTGGCCACAACACTTACCCTGCGTTCACTACGCGCCTATATCGATTACACCCTCGATAAGCGCGCAACACTCATGGGCCTTTTTCGTGGTGTAGTTGATGCGTGTGATGCAGATCCATATTTGATGCGGGCGGCTAAATACCATGGCGAGAAAGTGGATAGAAAGTGTCCAGTATGTAAAAAGTTAGAGCTCGTTGAACTCCGCTACACATTTGGTGATCAACTCGGACAATTCTCAGGTCGAATTAAATCCCCCGAAGAGTTAGCGTCAATGGAGCGCGAGTTCGGTGAATTCTCTGTCTATGTCGTGGAGGTCTGCCGTGGATGTTCATGGAATCACCTCTGCTCCACCTTTATTTTAGGCGATGGCATCACCCGTAAACCGCCGCGAAAAGTGCGAACGCTCGAAGATGAGTAGAAGACAGGTAACCTTTAAGAATGGATAGATCAGTACTGCGTCGCCGTTTATTTCGCACCACGATCTTTCTGGGCGGATTCGGCTTTATTGCAGGATCTACTCTCTTTGCCTTTGCATGGTTCTCAGTTTCAATTCCTGATCCAAATGCCTACGTCAACAGCCAGGCAACGATCATTCAATATTCAAACGGTGAAGAGATCGGACGTATCGGCACGCAGAATCGCCAAATTCTTCCTATCGCTCAGATTCCAATAAATATGCGCAATGCAGTCTTAGCTGCAGAAGATAGAAAGTTTTACTCTAACCAGGCATTTAGCGCGACAGGTATTGCGCGCGCACTTATTAATAACTTGAAGTCTGGAAGTCTCAACGGTGAGGGTGGATCAACCATCACCCAGCAATATGCCAAGACTGCATTTCTTACTTCAAGCCGCACAATTGAACGTAAAATTAAAGAACTCGTCATTGCGATGAAGTTAGAGAACGCTCTCTCAAAAGATCAAATCTTTGAGAATTATCTCAACACTATTTACTTTGGGCGTGGCTCCTACGGTGTTCAAACAGCATCCCAGCAATATTTCAATCGCAATGTTGATCAATTAACACTCTCACAGACCGCAGTCATCGCAAGTATTTTGCGCTCGCCAGGTTATTACGACCCATCGCTTTCTGAAGAAAATGGTGTCCGCCTTAAGAACCGGTTCCAATACGTTATCGACGGAATGTTAAATGAAGGATGGATCACCCAGGAGCAGGCAGATAAAGCAAAGTTTCCAACTGTTTCACCTCGTGTGACATCTGGAACTTTGAGTGGGCCAAAAGGCCACGTCATTTCACAAGTACAGAGAGATTTAGGTCGACTCGGATTTACAGAAGAACAGTTACTTGAGGGTGGACTTGTCATTCGCACAACGCTGGTGCAGAAAGCACAACAATCTGCCGTCGATGCAGTCACTAAGTTTTACCCGAAGAACGCACCTGAAAACCTACGTATTGGCCTTGTCGCTATTCGTCCCGGAACCGGTGAAATCGTTGCACTATATGGTGGTCGTGATTATTTAGAACGCCAACTCAATGACGCAACCCAATCAATTGCGTTAGCGGGTTCAACATTTAAACCATTCGCACTTATTGCTGGCCTTGAAGCGGGAATTCCGCTGACATCAATGTGGAATGGTGATTCACCACAAACATTTGATGATCTTGGTAAGCCCTACATAGTCAGTAATTACGGCAATGAAGGGTGGGGTCAGCTTGACCTGCTCACCGCAACTCAACATTCAGTGAACACAATCTTTGTTCCGCTCGGCATGAAAGCGGGTATGGATAAAGTCGTTGATGCTGCGCGCAGAGCTGGTATTCCTGAAAACGTTGCGATGATCGCAACCCCTTCTGTAGTTTTAGGTGTTGCATCTCCTCACGTCGTCGATGTCGCCAATGCATATGCAACATTTGCAGCTCAAGGTGTTTATGCAAAACCATTCTTGGTCGCATCCGTTACTGGGCCAAATAAAGGTGTGCTCTATGAAGCAACTCCACAAACGCAGGAAGTTTTCTCTAAAGAGGTAATGGCCGATCTCACCTATGCGCTCAAGAGCGTAGTAAATGGTGGAACAGGTGCCGCGGCACTTTCATTGGGTCGTCCTGCAGCTGGTAAGACAGGAACTTCACAGTCGAATGCCTCTGCCTGGTTTAGCGCATACACACCGCAGTTGGCCGCATCGGTTGCACTCTTTAGAGATTCAGCATCAGAGTCCCTCAATGGCATCGGCGGATTAACTTCTGTGACAGGTGGAACATACCCAGCACGTATTTGGACAGCATTTATGAAGGGCGCTCTTAAGGGCGAACCAGTAATGACTTTCCCAGCCCCATCAAATATCGGAGGCCTTGAGCCGATCGAGATGACATCTGGCGGCGTCCAGTCACGAAAAGATAATTAAGACATTCAATGAGTGCTCGTCTTGCTAAACCGGCCGTCGTACTTATCTTTCTTAGCTTGGTAGCAACCCTTATTGGAGCAGTTAAATTCAGCCCTTGCGAACAATCACTCTGGGCAACCCCTGATCAATATGTTCATGCATGTTATTCAGATATTCCATCG
>Ga0209597_1001480_pt1 | contig 15297 bp, 9 predicted proteins | sample M_140625_MF_Meta_FD_187316 | JGI IMG/M metagenome (GOLD analysis project Ga0209597, IMG submission 187316) | Freshwater microbial communities from Lake Montjoie, Canada to study carbon cycling - M_140625_MF_MetaG (SPAdes) (version 2) | ecosystem: Environmental > Aquatic > Freshwater > Lake...
ACATGGATAGTACCTGATGCCGCCCTACTCGTCTGCGTGGGGTGTTCAGCGCGATAGGGCTAGGCCTGGAAGGCCACCATGTCAACAAAGACGTAACAAACCTGGGCCCAGCCGCAATTTTGCTCTACCAACAGGTCAGGAATGCCAACCCAGATGGACTAGATGTACCAACCAATACCCTCATATTTGTAGCCCCAGCCGCCGTTCAGCAAGGGAGCATTGGAAACTACGTCGAGGCGGCCCACAAAGCTGGCGCCATTGCTCTGCAGGATCACGTTATCGCGCTCGGCATTGGAGGCTGTGTAGAAGTGCACACCCTTGTTCACGTTATAGAAGCGGTAAACAGCCTGGGTGATGCCGCGCAGCGGATCGGCAACAGTTGACACCTTGTAGGTGGTGCCTTCATAGCGATAGCCCCAGCCTCCGGTGATTGGATCTTTACCATAAGCATTGCTAAGGTCGTTGCCGGCACCGAGGCTATTTTTGATCACATTATTGGCCTCATCGGCGCTGGTGCTGAGGAAGTGATATCCCTTATCTGCGTTATAGAACCTGTGGAGGGCCGTTCCCTGGCTTTCGAGCGCCTGGTAGGCGACACCTTCATAAGTGTAACCCCAGCCACCAGTGAGGAGATCGCCGCTGCCTGGTTTCGCCTGCAGGCTATTAAAGGTGGTGCCTGCAACATAGCTTTTACTGATCACGTTGTCCCGCTCGGCGGAATCGGGCGTATAAAAGTGGACGCCGGAGCGGGAGTTGTAGAAGCGGTAGACGTCGCGGCGTGGAATCAGCCAGTCGTTCGTTAAGGGGTTGGCAAATCCGACCACACCAGAGCTGAGATTGTCACGAACAGCGTTATCAGGTTTACCCCCGTTGTCAGGATTCCCCCAAGGGATCACGGAGCCATCGGCTTTGAGGGCCGCGAAGGCGGATCCACGATTAGAGAAGATCTGGATGACGCCAGATTTGAGCTGACTCTCCTGCAGCGCTGTGACACTTCCGCCATTGTTGGGGTCCCCGAAGGGGACAACGGAGCCATCGGACTTGAGGGCTGCGAAAGCATTATTGTTAGAAAAGATCTTAGTGACGCCAGATTGGAGCTGATTCTCCTGCAGCGGCGAAGGACGACCGCCAGTGGCAGGATCCCCCCAGGCCACAACGGAGCCATCGGATTTGAGGGCTGCAAAGGCGGAATCAGTGGCGACGATCTGGATGACACCAGATTTGAGGCGGGCGGCTTGAGCTGCGTTGGGAAGACCGCCCCCCCCAGTGAAACCCCATGGGACAACGGAGCCATCGTCCTTGAGCGCCGCAAAGGCATAATTGTTACTAAAGATCTCGGTCACACCACTGAAGAGGCGAGGGTCGCCCTTGGTGTCGCCGCCTAATCCCCAGGCTTCTACAGCGCCATTGGTCTTCAGCGCCGCGAAGGCGGTATCAGTAGCGACGATTTTGCTGACATCTGAAAGACTTACCTTAAGTTTACCGCCATAGTCAGGATTCCCCCAGGGCACAACGGAGCCATCGGACTTGAGCGCCGCGAAGGCATAAGCAGTGGAGAAGATTTGGACTACACCAGACTGGAGCAGGGTTCTTTGAGCGCCGGGGTCACCGCCAAATTTGGGGTCCCCCCAGGGGACGACGGAGCCATCTGTCTTCAGAGCCGCGAAGGCACTCTGAGTAGAGAAGATCTGAGTGACTCCAGATTTGAGCAGCTCGCGCTGGTCCGGCGTGAGAAAGCCACCTGCGTCGGAGTTCCCCCAGGGGACGACGGAGCCATCCACCTTCAGCGCAGCAAAGGCATTAAAGGTTGAGAAGATTTGGTTGACGCCAGATTTGAGGAGGTCGGCCTGATCCTTGGTGGGAGTCGCTCCATAATCATTGTTCCCCCAAGGAACAACGGAGCCATCTGCCTTGAGCGCCGCGAAAGCACCAAAGTTCGAGAAAATCTGACTGACGCCTGACTTGAGGAGGTCGCTGACCTTGGTCTTATCACCACCGAACTGAGGATTCCCCCAGGCCACAACCGAGCCATCGGCCTTGAGGGCCGCCATCGCATAAGCATTTTTCCATTCCCCGCTGGTGCGAGTAGGTCCTGAAAAACGTATGGGCGTGGCAAACACTTTGGGCACCACATCCGCAGCTTCTGCTGCAATACTTCGGCCATTGACCAGCAATGAAGTCTGATCGGCTTGCATGCGGAGCGAAAGGAGCTCTGCGGCGCTTGGTCGCTCTCCGAGCAACAGCCTTGCAAACAGCTCTCCCTCATCCCCAGGCGAATCCGCCGCATTCAGCACCGCATCGAGGTGGTGTCCCAGCTCCTCGGTCAACACCGCAATGGCCTGATCCGCACTCGCCCCGGCCAGCCAGTCCTGGTTCAGATAAATGCTGCCCGTGCTCAGGGCATAGGCGCCTGCCGCTCCAGGCATCGAGCTTGCTGGCAACAGCACGACCGGGGGCAGGGCGGAAAAATCCCCTTGGCGCCACTGGTTCAGGAGGCTTGTCAGCGCCTCTGGTTCAGCCTTCAGGAGAAGGGCCTCCCTGGCTGAGCGGCTGAGCGCACCAGAAGCAGACCAATCAGCGAGGAGCTTTTTCCAGTCACCCAGCAGGGTTTCCAAGGAGACGGGCACAGCGATGGAGGTAGGCAACACATGGATAGTACCTGATGCCGCCCTACTCGTCTGCGTGGGGTGTTCAGCGCGATAGGGCTAGGCCTGGAAGGCCACCATGTCAACAAAGACGTAACAAACCTGGGCCCAGCCGCAATTTTGCTCTATCAACAGGTCAGGAATGCACCCAGGCAGTGGTCTGGATCAATCCTCCTGACATGGACCACGGCAACCGCTCCAGGGTGAATAAGAGTCCTCATCCGGCCAGACCGGGCCGGGGACCCCACCATGAAACGCACCAGGCAAACACCGAGCAGATCACCCGCAAGCTCTAGCCCGAAGTGCTTCTGCGAAGCAGTGGACAGCCAAACAGCTGATCAGCCAGGGCAAGACCGTCGCGGAGATCTGCCGCGTCATCGAGGTGACGAAGCCCTCCTACCACCACTGGAGTCAGCAGTACGGCGGGATGCAGGCCGCGAAAACCAAACGGCTGACTCAGCTGGAGAAGGAGAACGCCCGACTCAAGAAGCTTCTGGCAGAAGCCGAGTTGGAGAAGGCGATGTTCAAGAATCTTGTTGCGCCGTGCGGCGCACCTTGCGGTGCGACGGGAAACTTCTGAGGCCGGAGCTTCGCCGCAGGGCCGTTGTGATCCTGCAGGAGCGTTACCGGGCTTCTGAACGCCTCGTCGGCCGGGTGGTGGGCCAACACCGCAGCACCCAGCGCCACCACGGCGGCAAAGTCACAGGCATCGAGGAGGCCAAGCTCCGGCATCGTTTGTGGGAGATTGCGCTTGCGCTGCAAAGCGCACCTTGCGGTGCGACGCAAATCCGCTGGGGCCCGCGCATGGCCTACCGCCTACTGCGGCGGGAAGGCTGGCCCATGAACCACAAGCCAGTGCAACGGCTCGGGAGGGAGGAGGGCCTGCAACGCCAAATCCGAGAAAGCAGATGCGTGATCCGCCCGCTGGCCGATCGGTGCGTCGCCACCAGGCTGAGCGCCTGCACCAGGTGTAGACCATGGACTTCCAGTTCGACGCTACCGTCGATGGGAGGCGGCTGAAGTTCCTGAACGTGATCGACAAATACAGCCGCCTGTGCCTGGCGATCCGGATAGGGCGGCGCTGCAGGCTAAGGATGTGGTGGCGGTGCTGGAAGAGCTCACCAGGCTCTACCCAGCCCCGGCCGTCATCCGCAGCGACAACGGGCAGGAGTTCATTGCCAAGCACTCAGGCGCTGGAGCGAGAACAGCGGTACGGGCAGGGCCTACATCGAGGCAGGATCAGCTTGGCAGAACGGCTTTTTCGAGTCATTCAACGGTCGCTTCCGCGATGAGTTCCTAAATACGGAACTGTTCTCGACACCAATCGAGGCCCAGTTGCTGTGAGACCAATGGCGGCGGGAGTGCAACACCCTCAGGCCACATTGGGCTCTCCAGGGGAGTACGCCCCTGGAGGCAGCTAAACAGGGAGCTGCAGCATGACCAAAACCAACCACGCCAATTCGGCCTGGACCAATAAAGGGGGGCACGCCATAAGAAGCACCAGGAGCTCGCCCGGGTTAATAACGTCACGGGGCCGGAATTGTCCAGGAAAAGACATTGAACTCACAGAACAAGCGGTAACAACCATGGAACCAATACCTTGAACTGTAAAGACAATGACTACAAACCGAAACACGGATGGCGAGATTCACCGCAAGAATTCTCGATCTTCAGCGCCGCATGACTTGCAGCCGTCGATATAAGGCAAGGAGGAAGATGTTGTTTCGAACGAAGCGTTTAAATCTAGATACGGTTATGGCCTGGGTGGCTTGGGTTGCCGACGATTCCAGCATTGCCTTCATGGCGCCAACTGTCATTGTGATAGCTAATTCATTCTGCCTATCTCTTGCCGAAGCATACGCTAAATCAAGAGTACGATGGCGGGATAATCTTGAATCTGTCCTTGAGGGGACTCGATAACATGAAGTAACTTTTTCAACAAGCACGAAATCATGATTCAGAGTATACCTAGTCCATAAATTCCAGTCCTCAAGTTGATCCATTGAAATGTCAAACCCTCCATAGAGTGTGTATAGAGAGCGATGGAAAACTGCTGCCTGAATTGGGAAGAGGTTATGGTCCCACATCGACAAACGATTAAATGGTTCATAAGGGAAGACATCTCTGCCAATTTCATGGTAGAGAGGACTTTCGTAATCCTGAACATCAGTAAACACACGCCATGCCAGGCCATATGCTCCTTTTAACTGTTTATCAAGACATTCCTGAACAAGCACCTCGAGGTGATCAGCAAAAAGAAGGTCATCATCGTCTAAGAAGCAGAACCAGTCGCCAGAAGCAAGCGCAAGGGCGGTGTTGCCAGCCGCAGAACGACCAACTCTCGGAAAGTGTTGATGGTGAGTAATCTTGATTTTGTTAACAAATTCACGACATACGCTTGCAGCCTCACCAAATCCATCCTCGACGACAATAACTTCAACGTTGGACCACGTCTGATTGACCACGCTCTGAATAGCCTGTCTGAGCGTGCCAGGCCTCTCACAAGTTCTTATCAGAATCGAGACAAGGGGGGACTCGCTAGGCGGATGGTGAGACGTTGGAAAATGGTGGAAAGCACCGACTCTCCTTTCTTCATAAGACCAGCCCGAAAAAAAAGGTTCAAAATCATCACATGTCACAATCGGAGATGTACTGCGAAAATAACTATAGTCTCCTAAGAATTTGAGAATGGCTCGAGAAATCGCCCTGCGCCTCCCGGGGAACTCCTGGCGTGGCAGGAGAAGCTCGCCAAGAGCCATGGACAGGCCCTGCACCACCTGCTTGTACCCGGAGTATCGAGTTCGTAGTGCCAGACCGGCGTAAATCGCTCCAATCACTTGAAGGGGCTTAGACTTATTCGGATCTGAATAAGTTTGATGTACAACGGCGGCATTGGCAACATAAAGAATTCTCCAACCCTTGGCACGCATTTTCCAGGATAAGTCGACATCCTCTCCATACAAGAAGATTCTAGGCTCAAATCCACCAACATCTTTGAATGCCGCCGAACGTACCAACAGGGCCGCTCCACTCGCCCAGGATGTTTCCATGGTAGCAGGATGGTATAGCTTAGGGTGTTCATAAGGAATCTGCCTCATTTCCCATGCAGCCACATTAGGAGGAGAGCTCAGGGCGACATTCGCAAGTTTTTCCAAGGCTCCTGGCTGCGGGATCGCATCCTGATTAAGAATCAGAAGAAAAGGCGAGGTGCAATCAAGAGCCAATTTATTAATACCTCTACCAAAGCCCAGGTTGCCATTCGCCTGAGAGGACTGGATTGCCAAGCCACGATCTGACAAGTCTTGGTAGAGACGCTTAATCTGAATACTACTTAATGATTGATCATCATTATGAATAATGCTGACATTTATGCATGGAATAGCTATTTTGGCTTCCAATACACGCTCCAGCAGCAATCCGATCTCTCGAGGATTAGGCTGATAGGCGACAATCAATACCGTAATAACCGCGGAGCGGGTCATGGTCAACGATTCGGGGCTTTGGGTAAGCAAATCTGAATTCAGACAAACAGAGCAATAATACCATATTAGGCACTTTTCACTTGGATAAGTTTTTGGAGCCTTGGCAGGCTGGCATCTGGGTTCATGAAGCAGCACTAAGAGTCGAGCCTGATTGCGGTGATGGCATTGCTGGTCGGAAGTAAATTGAGATAGCTAGTGGGTCAAGAATAATGTCACCGGTTTGAAACACAGGTCGGGATACATGATGGAAGCAACACAGCTACGACGGGACAAATCTGTACTAGCGGGATTCTGAAGAGGGATGAAGGCGTAGCAACAAAAGAGCAAAGCTCAGATGACAAGCAAAATAGACATTCTCGTCAAAACACCATTAAGCAACAAGCGCACTTTATTGGTAAGGATAATATCCGAGAGATCGGCAGTCAAGACATCAATGGAAGTGTGCGAGATTTTCTCGAACACAATCAAACTTTCTTGGTCTTGATCTGAGCATTGCCAAGGGACTGGGCGGAACAAGAACGCGCGAGTTGCTTGAGCTACCCGATCAATGCACGAGGGTTTGCATCTCAACGAAGAGCTTTAGCATGCTTCAGCATGGCAAAGAATACCGAACAAGTCGGTCAACTCTCCGAGGAGCTGAAGGCATCAATTGAATCTCTACAGCAGCAGACAGACGGGGTTCATAATAGCAGAAGCTGGAAGCTGACCGCAACTCTAAGAAGCCTGAAAGATCGGTATGCGGATTTAAGGTGAAGGGCTTTGACGTATGTTCAAGAGATTATTAGATTGATCAGAACCAACCTCTTTGATTCCCTGATCATTGACTGGAATGTATCCAGCCAAGGCTTGGCTGCCGCGGCAAATTCGCTTACCAATTTCACCTTCACTACTAATAGCTGCAAAGTCGATAACACATATTGAGTTGTAGAAGCTTATGCTCCTAATCGTGGAGAGTCTCTGGAGCGAATCGGTGGAGATATTGGCAATTCCGCTGTCACCCAGGTAATCGGCGAGAGAATAAGCTGAATTCCAATGCTCGAAGTTCACAATATCAACTAGCTTCTTCAAGAAACCTATCGCGGAAACATGGCTGTTGACACCGCCACCAAATTCTTGCCAGTAGCTACAACATAAGTCTTCTACAATGTAAGTACCCCCAGGGGAAACCAAGCCAGCTAGATTCACAAAAGTATGAATGATATCGGATGAATGATGTGAGCCGTCATCGAGAATTAAGTCATAGCTTTCAGCTCTTTCGACTAGACGCTGATTGACCTCGCTTGAATTAGAATCTCCAATTATTACATGGATGCGCTGGTCCTGAAATGGAATCAACTCGCAGAGTGGGTTTATATCGACGCCCGTAATAGTTTTGGCTTGGTAAAAGTATTCAGCAAAGACCTCGAGTGAGCCACCATTGTTAACTCCGATTTCCAAGAAATTGGCACATTCGCTCCGCTTTCTTTGCAGTATTTCATCGTAAACTGCGAGGTAACCCTCCCATTTATCGGCGATATTGCCTCTATGCCTGCAAAATGCTTCGGTGAAGCTTGGATTCGTAGAATGGTCCAAGGGCATTGGCATCAGACCGTGACCTCCTGGGGAATCTGGGGCTGGAACATAAACATCGAATAGATCACGTTGCGACGCATCTGGATCATCATGTCGAGGAACATGTCATAGCCCTCGTTCTTGTATTCAATCAGGGGGTCCTTCTGGCCATAGCCGCGCAGGCCCACCGATTCCCGCAACGCATCCATCGACTGCAGGTGCTCCCGCCAGAGGGTATCGATCTGCTGGAGAATGAAGAAGCGCTCGGCCTCGCGCATTAAGCCGGGGCGGGCGTCCTCCACCTGGCCCTCCTTGATGTCGTAGGCATTGCGCATCTGCTCCTGCAGGAATGCCTTGAGCTCCTCAAGGGAGAGACCCTGAAGCTGATCCGGCTTGAGATCCTCCAGCAGATACACAAACTCCTTGGCCTTGCTCACCACCTGATCCAGGTCCCACTCCTCGGGGGGCAGATCGGGATTCACATAGGCATCCACGATGTCGTTGATCGTGCGCTCGCCATAGCCGATCACCTGCTGCTTCAGGCCTCGCCCCTCAAGCACGCGGCGACGCTCTGCGTACACGGCTTTGCGCTGATTATTCATCACCTCGTCATACTCAAACACCTGCTTGCGGATGTCGTAGTAGTAGGTTTCCACCTTCTTCTGAGCACCCTCCAGCGAACGGTTCAACATCCCCGATTCGATCGGCATGTCGTCCTCCACCCGGAAGGCATTCATCAGGCTGGCCACCCGTTCGCCGCCAAAGATCCGCAGCAGGTTGTCTTCGAGGGACAGGAAGAAACGGGTGCTGCCAGGGTCACCCTGCCGGCCAGCCCGGCCGCGCAGCTGGTTGTCAACCCGGCGGGACTCGTGCCGCTCGGTACCGACCACGTGCAGGCCACCCGCCTGCCGCACCTGATCCTCCTCCTGCTTCACCACTTCGTCGTATTCCGCCCTGACCTGGCCGATCACCTCTCGGATGCGCTGGATCTGGGCATCGGCGGTGGGGGCCTTCTCGGCCGCCTGAGCAATGCGATCCTCGAGTTCGAGCACCGTGAAGGCCCGGTCGCCCCAGGCCTCCACGAGGTCACGGCCCAGCTTGCTGAGGGACTCTTCGGTGGCGGGCAGGAGGGCACAGGGATAGAGGGTGCCGAGGGCCTTCGCCTCGCTGGGGGCCTTGAAGGGATCGGCGGCGGGGGCAGCAAAACCGCCGCCGCCGGCGAGCGCGCGCTGGGGAACCGGCGGCAGGTGGCCTGACTCCTCGGGCCGCACCAGGCGGGGCAACAGCACCTCACGCAGCTTCAGGCGCGCCATGTAGTCGCTGTTGCCACCCAGAATGATGTCGGTGCCACGGCCGGCCATGTTGGTGGCGATGGTCACCGCGCCCGCCCGGCCAGCCTGGGCAACGATCTCGGCCTCACGCTCCACGTTCTCGGGTTTGGCGTTGAGTAGGTTGTGGGGCACCTGCTGTTCAGCCAGTAGGGCGGAGAGCAGCTCCGATTTCTCCACACTGGTGGTTCCCACCAGCACGGGCCTGCCGCTGGCGTGGATCTGGGCCGTTTCAGCGGCAACGGCCTGCCATTTGGCCACCTCATTTTTGTAAACCTGATCCGTCCAGTCGGCGCGGGAGCGCGTGCGATTGGTGGGAACAACGGTGACTTCGAGTTTGTAGGTTTTTTCGAACTCCACCTCCTCGGTTTTGGCCGTACCGGTCATGCCAGCGAGGCGGGGATAGAGAAGGAAGAAGTTCTGATAGGTGATGCTGGCCAGGGTCTGGGTTTCGGGCTGAATCTCCAGGCCCTCCTTGGCTTCCACCGCCTGGTGCAAGCCGTCGCTCCAGCGGCGGCCGGGCATGACGCGGCCGGTGAATTCATCGACGATCACGGCATCGCCGGAGCGAACGATGTAGTTCACATCCTTCACGAACAGTTCCTTGGCCTTGAGGGCATTCAGGATGTAATGGGCCCAGGGATCGGCGGAGTTGTAGAGATCATCCACCCCCAGCAGGCGCTCAGCCGCGGTGTAGCCCTCATCGGTGAGGGTCACATTCCGCTGCTTCTCATCAACCTCGTAATCACCCTCGGGATCGATGCCATCCTTGCCCATTTCCGCGGAACGGACCAACTGTTCCGCGATCTCATTGGCGCGGCGATATTTTTCCTGGGGTCGCTCAATCTGACCCGAAATGATCAGGGGGGTGCGCGCCTCGTCGACGAGGATGGAATCGACCTCGTCGATCACGCAATAGTGGAATTCACGCTGGACAACCTCGGCGATATCGGTTGCCATGTTGTCGCGGAGATAGTCGAATCCCAGCTCGGAGTTGGTGGCGTAGGTGATGTCACACGCATAGTTGCTCTGCCGTTCAGCGGGAGACATGTCCTGCTGGATCAGGCCAACCGATAGGCCTAGGAAGCGATGGATCTGGCCCATCCACTCGGCGTCGCGGCGGGCCAGGTAGTCGTTCACCGTCACCACGTGCACGCCACGGCCGGTCAGGGCGTTGAGGTAGGCGGGCAGGGTGGCCACAAGGGTTTTGCCTTCGCCGGTCTTCATCTCGGCGATCTGGCCCTCGTGCAGCACCATGCCGCCGATCAACTGCACATCGAAGTGGCGCATGCCGAGCACCCGCTTGCCGGCCTCGCGCACCACGGCGAAGGCCTGGGGCAGGAGCTCATCGAGGAGCTTGCGCTCGCGGGCGGCGATCGCCTCGGCGCTGCCGCCCGCAGCGCGGGCAGTCTCGAGCTTCTGGCGGAATTCGGCGGTGAGCCCCCGCAGCTGGTCGTCGGAGAGGGGGGTGATGTCCTCCTCGAGCAAATTGATATCCGAAACGAGCGGCTGGAAACGCTTCAGCTTGCGGGCATTGGGATCGCCCAGCAGCAGCTTGAGCATGGGGAGAACAACGTGAGCAAGGCCCTAAGCCTACCTAGCCATGCGAGGTATGATGGAATATGAAACCAAACGCAGCCCATTCCAACGTCAATCCATGGTGATGCCTGGCGAAAACACCCAGGGTCAGGGCAAAGGGGAGATGGGGATAACGGAGGAGAGGAAGAGCGACCCCAGCTCGGTGAAGGCCCAGACCTCCGGCTATCAACTGATCCGCCACTCGGGCCTGAAATTGAGACTGCAGTTGCAGCCTAGGGTTCTTCAGCGGCTGCTCAACCGGGAAAGCTTCTGGGCAAGGGGGCGCAGTCTCGGGGATCTAAGGCGGATGCTGGCAGGCAGCCAGGTCGTTGTTAGTGCCTGGGATGGATCAGAGCTGGTCGGTTTTGGCCGTGCTACAAGTGATGGGGTCTTCAGAGCAGTATTGTGGGATATTGTGGTAAATGTAGATCACCGGGGGCAAAGTCTTGGTTCCGAAATTGTGGGATTGTTGCTGGCGGACCCACAGATTGCGAGAGCTGAACGGGTATATCTCATGACAACAAAAGCTGAAGCATTTTACACAAAACTCGAATTCCACGAAAACCACGGTCAGAAGCTAATGATCCGAGAGGCTAGCCTAGTTGCCTCTAACTAAGGAAAAAATAACCAACCAAGGAGGTCCACGCGATGAAATTGAAATTTCCGGAAATGCTTTGGTCTCAAAGGGAGCTGTGGTGGAGGCTTACAGAACGTGAGGTGCTAGGCCGGTACAGGGGTTCCTTACTTGGGGTGGCCTGGAGCTTTCTCAATCCCCTGGCGATGTTGGCGGTCTACACCTTCGTCTTTTCCCACATATTTAAAGCTCGTTGGGGCAATCTTGAAAATGATGGTCCCCTTGGATTCGCCATCAATCTGTTTGCCGGACTGATCGTATTCAACATGATCGCTGAATGCTTGACCCGAGCCCCTGGGCTTGTTGTAGCCAATCCAAATTACGTGAAAAAAGTCATTTTTCCTCTTGAGGTCTTGCCCTGCGTGGCGGTAGGAAGTGCTTTGTTTCACGCACTTACAAGCCTGGTGGTCCTGGCTGGCTTCCAGTTGATCGCAGGGCATGGCCTTTTACTGAGCAGCATTTGGCTTCCATTGGTCTGGCTTCCTCTAGTTCTTGGCTGCATGGCTGTGAGCTGGATACTGGCAAGCCTGGGGGTATTCTTACGAGATATAGGGCAATTTATCGCTGTTTTTATCAGCATGATGATGTTTTTGAGCCCTATTTTCTATCCGGCATCGGCGCTCCCCCCAGCATTGCAACCGATGCTTGCTATAAGCCCTATCACACAGGCAATAGAAGAGACCAGAAGAGTGTTGATCAATGGAGACGCACCATCACCCGCATATATTGTTTTAGGTTGTATATTATCTTGCATAGCAGCCGAGCTGGGACTACGCTTCTTTGAGAAAAGCAAGCGAGCCTTCGCCGACGTCATCTGAATGTCCCACAGCAGATCCAACTCCAAAGAGAGCTCTCCCGAAAGCGGTGATCAAATCGTCGTTGCGGCCAGAAATCTGGGAAAATGTTATCAAATCTTCAACAATCCCAAAGATCGCCTAAAGCAAGCGATAGCCAAACATAGGCGCCAATACTTTCGTGAATTCTGGGCATTACGTGATGTGAGTTTCGAGTTAAGGCGGGGTGAAACACTGGGAATTATAGGGCGTAATGGTAGTGGAAAAAGCACCCTGCTACAACTACTGTGCGGCACGTTGACGCCGAGCGAGGGCGAAAGTATCACCAATGGGAGGCTGGCCGCCTTATTGGAATTGGGCAGCGGCTTCAACCCTGAATTCACTGGGATCGAGAACATCTATCTCTATGCATCTCTGCTTGGTCTAAAAAAACAAGAAATAAACGCACGGCTTGATTCCATTCTCGGATTCGCCGATATCGGTGATTTCACACAGCAACCTGTAAAGACATACTCGAGCGGAATGGCAGTAAGACTCGCGTTTGCCGTGGTTGCAAACGTTGACGCTGACATCCTAATTGTAGATGAAGCCTTGAGCGTGGGCGATGTGTTTTTCGTGCAGAAATGCATGAGGTTTATTAACAACTTCAAGGAAAATAATTCTCTTATACTGGTCACCCATGACACTCAAACGGTCCTGAGCGTATGCACGCACGGACTTGTTCTGTCTGAAGGTAAAATGATTACGGGCAAGACTGAATCCAAAGCAGCAATAGATGAATACACACGTGATTACTATAAAAACAATGAAATCGCAGGCTGCACGCAAGACACGCAAAAGACTGCAATGGCAAACGAAACGCCTGGAACTGCGCTAGAAGAGAGCACAATACGTATCACCCAGGGGGATGCATCATTGGATAGCACAACATATGCGACTACCCTTGAACGGATACTAGATAAAATCATTCAGTCCGGTCATGCAGTCCATACAAATATGATCGTAAACTCGGACTCTGGTGAATTTGGAACTAACGAGTGCAAAATAGTGTTACTTTCAGTATCAAATATGGATAGCACAAAATCAGCACTCATTGCAGAAGGCGAGAAAATAGCCGTTGAAATCGCTGCACAATGCTTGACAGATATCGCTCTTCCGATCATTGGATTCGCCATTCGAAACAGCAATGGACAAGCTATCCTAGGGGAAAATACATTTCAAACAGGCTATGGGAAGCAATCCGTTTACGAGAAAGGGTCGGTCATTCGTGCAAGATTCACGTTTACATTGCCAAGGCTTGCACCAGGAAAATACAGTGTACATGCAGCAGTTGCCCGAGGAACACAGGATGATCATGTTCAAATGCATTATTTTCATGATATATGCGCTTTTGAAGTAATAAGCCTGAAGCCATGCCATGCACTAACTTGTCCAAGTGATATGATTTCGGAGATCTTAACCTCAGGCAATGCTTATTCCTGAGAACCAATTCATCATTCGACAACTTACTATTTTTATCCCTGAGATTCATAAGGACAATGTTGGGTAAGTCGGCAATCACATTATCAATGGTAGCAAAGGCATGTGGGAGTGCAGCACATCCAACGCGGACAGAAATGAGCAGTGATTACTATCTTGTAGTATAAAGTTTTAGGTCCCGAGGGCATATCGGAGGAGGATTGGCCAGAGCATTTTTAAATGCCACGGATTCGAAATTAATTCCGTGGCCTTCTAATCTCAACAGGGTAGGCTATAGGTGATAATCACCCCTCGATCATTTGGCATTGCCAAAGGGCAACTCGCTCAGGCTGCGAATCGCCACAATGTGATGGAAGAACTGCTCCAGATCTCCGAAGTTGCTCTAGAAATCTGCCAACAGAAACAAGAAGGGTTGAACGCATCGATAGATCCCTTCACGTGCAGGTTACCGAACGGAAGAACAGTATGGGCTGAATGCTGACAGAGTTTCTCAGGAAACTGATAAAATGCTAGGTCAATCTGACTAAGATGTTATCTTTTTGGCCAAGTGCCCGATTAACCTTGAGGGCGCTATCCAATATCACGCGAAGGGCACATATTGAATTATAAATCTGCCTGATGTTGAAGCCGTGCCGCAAAAGCGGCTTGGCGTATCTTAATATTAGGAAGTCACGAATTCCACATCTTTAGCGCTCAAAAAGTTATTAGGAAAGAATTCAATAGATGGAGAGATCAGGAAAAAACACGTTAAGTTTCTCGATCCGATGAGAGGATTTGCGATTGCTTGTGTGTTTGCTTTTCACTCGCTATCCGCTGCATTCGGTACCGACACGTTGCCTTGGGGGGCTTGCTTTAGGCACCTGACAGTTCGCCGCTCTTTCCTTCTACTACTTCCCGCCACTTTTTGGATGGGTAGGTGTGCCCAATATTCTTTGTTATCAGCGATTTATGCATTCATTTGAGCTTTTCTCGGCAACCGCATTGGCAGCCATTCATATGGCGTCAATTTTGTCGTATCTATCCCCCGTACATAGCAACACTCCTATTATTGCATTTTTCTGTCCAAATGCCCGAATACACTTGGAGTCACGACTTGACTGGGGTCAGCTTGCAAGCCATATCTTTCTCCTGCACAACTTAGATCAAAGAACATTCTTCGGTATCAATGGATCGTTTTGGAGTGTTGCAGCAGAGGTTCAGCTGTACATGCTGTATATGGTGCTGATTGCGCTTATACATAGGTTTAGCTGGGGTCGCAGCTACTGATAATTGCCACAAATGAAGTCAGCTTGCGTTTAGCTCACGGGGTCTTGCTCACGACGACAGGCACTGGCCTTCCTCTTGGCCTTCCATTTATTTATTGGTTTAGTTGGTCAATTAGATCATTCGTGGCGCAGCTTGATAATAATAATACTATAGTTGCAATACCACCTGCCTTGATTTATTTGCTGTCCATTAGTGCATTCGGCTCCAGCCTCTTGAAGCCATTATCCGGCATGTAGTTTCTATTTTTTGCCCTATTGACAGCCGCAATCGTATCAAGCCTACTTACCGCTAGCCCAGCCCACTGGAAAAGGGTCTACATTCCAGCGATGATTAGAAAGCACTTACAGCAGCTCGGTATCTGGAGCTTTAGCCTGGACTTAATGCATCAACCGTTACTGTCGGCTGTGTCAATTAGGGACTCCTGAAAAACGTTTCGCGAGCCTGGGTCAAATGCAGAAGCGGATCAGGGGGTGAATGCAGCTCGAAATCGCGGTCATGAAGCAACCAGCAATTTGGCTGCCTCAACCTGGCAGATGTTCC
>Ga0209597_1001489_pt1 | contig 15233 bp, 12 predicted proteins | sample M_140625_MF_Meta_FD_187316 | JGI IMG/M metagenome (GOLD analysis project Ga0209597, IMG submission 187316) | Freshwater microbial communities from Lake Montjoie, Canada to study carbon cycling - M_140625_MF_MetaG (SPAdes) (version 2) | ecosystem: Environmental > Aquatic > Freshwater > Lake...
ATCAAGCCTAATTTTTGTATTGTTTACAGTTAATTCAACCGCAACAATCCCTTTATCGCCATCATTTAACTCTGGCTTTACCCACTCAATTTCAACATCTTTTAGCCCAGATTCGATCTCGGCTTTGAACCATGAATCGGCAAGTTTTTCATCATCAGCAATAATTATCTTTGATATTTTGGCAACAGAATTTCCATCCTTTGAAGGATGATTCTCAGTTAGCCATTGAATGAAGAATGGTAACTCGCCAGCACCCATAATCTCTCTAACACCAATTTGCTTCCACTTTAATTCACTTCCATCAGGTCTGGTGCGATAACCATCTGCAGCTTTTCTACCAAACTTATCCTCTACCTTGCTTAATTCATTTGAACTAAATACCCAAGTTAACCAACCGCCACCCTCTTCAGCTTTTTTCTTAACTGCTTGACCAAATGGGGTTGCATCAGTTGCTGGATGATCTAATGGACAAACAACTTCAATATATTGTCCGTTTAATAATGGGGCTGTGAAATTTCGTGTGCCAAATTTAGGATGAATGCCACCGTCAATAAACGCGGTGCCAATTTGTGAACCAATCCGATTAACTACATCAGAGATCTGGTCATGGGAAGCTACATATGAAACATGGTCAAGACGCATGAGAGTATTTTGCCTTACCTTTGTGGGTGCTAATTACCATTTCTTTAACGCAGTTCACACATCAGGGCTTCAATTAGTAGCAAGGGGGCGGCATTTTGTGCCAAATTCCTCCTAGTTTTCAAAATTGCTTCAATCTTCTTAAGTGTCCGCTCTGGACCCTCATTAGCCGCCAGCTTACTAATTTCAGTTTTTAGATCATCGTTTATAAGTGAGTCACTTGATCCGGATTGAACAAGTAAAACATCTCGATATAAAGTTGAAAGATCTAATAAAGCTCGGTCAAGATAATCCCTTACCATCCGAGTAGAGCGAGATTTTTGCTCCTTCTCTAACTCTTTAACAGCTTTTGAACCACCGGCGGCTAATTTTGATCCACTGCCGCCCCATGCTTCTTTTAGTTTAGAGATTTCTAATTCATCTTTTGCTTCAGAATCAGTAAGTGCATCAGCTTTTGCTGCCTCTACTAAATTCTGCGCAGCTTTAAAAGCAGTTGCAATATCTTTAATTGAGAATGGTAATTTCATAATATTTTTCCGATTTTCTTTTGCATTTGGATCTGTGGCTAATCGCCGGGCTCGACCGATATGGCCGCCAGATGCTTTAGCAACAAATTCAGCAGTAGTGGCATCTATTGAATCTCGCTCCATTAATAATTTAGTAATTGCTTTAGTAGATGGTGTGCGCAGTGAAAGGTGGCGACATCTTGATCTAATTGTGGGCAGAACATCGGTAAGAGTTGGTGCGCAAAGTAACCAAACGGTTCTAAGCCCAGGCTCCTCTACTACTTTAAGTAAAGCGTTCGCAGCTGAGTCAGTTAACCGATCGGCATCCTCAATTACTACCACTCGCCAAGCTGCAACTGATGGCGCCCATGAAGCCCTGCTTATTAAATCTCTAATCTCATCTATTTTTATTGAAAGGCCTTCGGTTTTAATCAATTCAACATCAGCGTGTGAACCAGTAATTGTTGACATGCAATCAACACATTTACTGCAGCCACCATCTTTACAAACTAAGGCAGCGGCAAAGGCTATTGCAGCATTTGATCTGCCAGAGCCTGGTGGGCCAGTAAATAACCAGGCATGAGTCATCGCTTGAGTTTGATCACCCTTATTTTTTGATGATTTAACTGCTTCTTGTAAAACATTGATAACTTCACTTTGATCAATTAGTGAACTAAAAACACTCATTGCTGCTTTTGATTTCTTTTTAGGGCTTTAATTGTTAAAACTCTTTCCGAAATTACTTGATGTATCTGCTCAATACTTAAGGATGCATCAACTACTAAAAACCTCTCAGGGTCTTGATAGGCAAGATTTAGAAACTCTTGTCGCACTCTTTCATGAAAAGCTAATGGCTCACTCTCAAGTCGGTCAGTTGATTGCAATCTACCCAAGCCAATTTCAGCTGGTAAATCCATAATCACAGTAAGAGTTGGGGTTAAAGATTCAGTTGCCCACCTTGAAATTCGCGCAACCTCTGCTGGTAATAAAACTCTGCCAGCTCCTTGATATGCAATTGAAGAGTCGAAGTAACGATCAGAAATTACCACCTCTCCTCTTTGAAGCGCTGGTCTAATTGTTGAGTAAACATGGTGCGCTCTATCTGCGGCATACATAAGTGCTTCAGCCCGTGGTGAGATTGCGCCAGTTTTATTATCTAGCAAAATATCTCGTAACTGATTACCAAGTGGTGTGCCACCTGGCTCACGTGTTAATAAAACAGTTTCACTATTTTTTTCTAGTAACTCTTTTAATAATTTAGTTTGAGTTGATTTACCAGAGCCTTCGCCGCCTTCAAATGAGATAAATACACCATTGGTAACCTGACCAGTAATTGCGCCCAGCTCACCACGAAATGCTGACTTAATATCACTTAACAAAGAAACGTTTGGTCGATCTCTCATTTGTAAATAGGAAGCAACACCAACTGCTACCGCAATTAAGCCAGCAAAAAACATTGTAAATGCTGCACCGTTGTAAGAAAGTGTTGTTGATTTATATGTGTATGTATGACGCCCAATCGCTGCAGCGATTAATGGTGCAACTGCAAGAACGAGGACAAGTGACACCCGGATAAGTGATTGAACGAAAGCAAAGGTGCGCCCGCGCACCTCATCTTCAACCTCCATTCCTAGCATAGTAAATCCAGTTACCCAAGAGATGCCTGCAAAAATACCTAAAATGATGGTGATAAAGATTGCCAGTACAAGGTTTAAAACCAAAGAGAGAGTTACTAAAAATAAACCAGAAACTGTGAGTGAAATACCAAATAATCTTCTTCTAGAAAATTGGGCAAACACTTTTGGCCCAAATGAAATTCCTAACGCTAACCCAAGAAATACTGCGCCAAACAAAATACCATAAGCAGCTTCACCAGCTTGTAGATCGCTGACAAAGGTTCTCGCTAATCCGATTACCGCACCTGCTGCAAAAAAAGCACCGAGCATTCCAAAAATTAAGCCCCTAATAACTTTAGATTCTTTGATAAATGAAAACCCGTCCCATAGAGATTTTCCAAGAGAGAGCTGTTGTAATTTCTTACCTGGACCTGATGGAATCTCTTTTAAACGCCAAACTGTGTAAGCACAAAAAGCGAAACTAATCGCATTTAAATAAAGTGCGAAGTCAGCAGCTGATGCTGGAGTTGTATTTCCGATTACCGAATTTATAGCGCCGGTAAAAAGTGCCAGAGTAGAAAAAACAATTGCCGCAATTGGCGCTGTGCCATAGGCAGCTAGTAACGAAACCTGGTTAGCGCTTTCTAGTTTTAATTTTGGAACCAGGTTTGGCACTGATGCCTCTTTAGCTGGTGACCAAAATAAGGTAACAACCTCAACCAGAATTGATGCGGTATATAACCAGAAGTAATTGCCAACAATTGGAATTGAAAGATAAAGCGAAAATCTTAAGATGTCACAGACAATCATTAATTTTCTGCGATCAAATCGATCTGCAATTACGCCAGCAAATGGCCCAAGAATTACTGCCGGAAGTAATCTGACAATAAATACGCCCGCGATTGCAAAGTTTGCCTTTGCATAATCACCGCCAGCTAATTGCTGGGCAAGTGCAGTAGAAGCCAGCAGTCCTAACCAATCACCGAAAGATGAGAATGCCATTGCTTGCCAAAGTTTTCTAAATGCAGGAATCGCTAAAACACTTCTTGATTCAGATTGCGCGGGAGCCGCTGGAAATGGCAGTGACATGTTGTAAGTCTACTTGCGCCTAATGACGTCTACTTTGGTGCATTACCAACACCGGTAGCAGCCTTTTTAGCCCGCTTTTTAGCACCAGCACCCTTAACAGTTTTCTCAGTCAGGGTAGGTGCGCTTTTCTTAGCTCTCTTACCTTTCTTCTTTGAACCGCCAGGATTTTCAATCTCCCAGGCACGTCGTCCTGCTAATAATTCAAGTGCTCGCTCTAATGTTAATAACTCAACCGCATCTCCTCTTCGCAAGGTTGCATTTGTTTCGCCATCGGTAACATAAACACCAAATCTGCCATCTTTAACAATTACTTCTCGCTCAGTTTGTGGATCTTTGCCCAACTCTTTTAGTGGCGGTTTTGCAACACCACGTCTTCTAACCTTTGGTTGTTTATAAATCTCAATCGCTTCTTCTAAGCCAATTGAAAATAATTGATCCTCACTTGTCAGGGTGCGTGAATCTGCGCCGTGTTTCATATACGGACCGTATCTACCATTTTGTACAGTAATAATTTCATCTTGGTATGAACCTAAAGATCTTGGTAAAGATAACAAACGAAGTGCATCTGATAGATCAACAGTATCTAGTGACATTGTTGAAAGTAGCGATGCCGTCTTTGGTTTTGGTGCATCTTTCTTTTTTCTTTTCTTTTTAGCACCCTCTTCAACAATCTCTTCTGGAAATACCTCGGTGATGTATGCACCAAAGCGTCCTGACTTAGCAATAACTTCTAAACCGGTCTCAGGGTCTGTTCCTAACTTTCGCTCACCTGACGGTTTAGCAAGTAATTCAATTGCAATAGGAAGTGTTAATTCATCAGGTGCCATCTGCTCTGGAATATTTGCAAACTTTCGATCGTCCCCTTGACCTTGTTGGAGGTATGCACCAAATCTGCCAACTCGGATCTCAATATCTTCACCCATCTTCATGGTGTTAATGGCTTGCGCATCTATCGCGCCAAGGTCCGCCGATAAATCAGCCAATCCAGGATTGTTATCTGTGCCGTAGAAAAACTTAGTTAGCCAAGCAACTCTTTCCTCTTCACCATTTGCGATTCGGTCTAAGTCCTCCTCCATTGAGGCGGTGAATTCGTAATCAATTAGCTTGGTAAAGTGCTGCTCAAGTAAGCCGGTAACTGAGAAAGCTAAGAAAGTTGGAACTAAAGCTCTGCCGCGTTTAGCAACATAACCTCGATCTTGAATTGTCTGCATAATCGATGCAAATGTTGAAGGCCGGCCAATACCTAACTCTTCTAGTTTTTTAACCAATGTTGGTTCGGTATATCTGGCTGGTGGCTTTGTTTCATGCCCCTCACAGCTGTATTCACTAACCTCAATTTTTTCACCAACACTCATCGCTGGTAACCGGCGATCTGTCTCCTCAACATCTGCCTTTTCTTCAACAATGTCTTCATATGCAGCTAAGAAGCCAGCAAATACAACTACTGAACCATTGGCACGAAATATTGCATCGTTGCCGGTTTTTGTCTTAACATCAAAATCAACTCGCATCTGTTGTTTCTTTGCATCTGACATTTGAGAGGCGATAGTGCGTTTCCAAATTAAATCGTAAAGTGCAAACTCATCGCGAGATAACTCCGGGGCTAACTCACCCGGTGTTCTAAAAGATTCACCAGCTGGCCGGATTGCTTCATGTGCCTCTTGAGCATTCTTAGTTTTGCCTTCATAAACTCTTGGGGTAGCTGGCACAAACTCTTTGCCATACAAAGCTTGCGCAGATGATCGTGCTGCGGCAATTGAAGAAGAGGAAAGTGTTACTGAATCAGTACGCATATAGGTGATGTAACCATTTTCGTAAAGACGTTGAGCAATTCGCATGGTTAATTGCGCACCCCAACCAAGACGAGAGCCAGCATCTTGTTGCATTGTTGAGGTAGTAAATGGTGCCTTTGGTCGCTCCGTTCTAGGAGATTCCTCTAATGATTTAACAACTAATGATTGACCATTTAATGATTGCACTAATTCGCGAGCGGCTGCTTCATCAAGAAATAAAATATTTGTTGCAGATTTTTCTTTAATTCCACCATTTGCATCAAAATCATTTGTAGCTGCAACTCTTTTGCCATCTAGTGATAATAATCTTGCGCTAAAGCCTGGCACGCACGCGGCTGCTAAATCCCACCAACCAGAGGAAATAAATGCCATTCGCTCACGTTCGCGTTCAACAATTAATCTAGTTGCTACCGACTGCACGCGTCCGGCAGAGATTCTTGGCATAACTTTTTTCCATAGAACCGGGGAAAGTCGGTAGCCATAAAGCCGATCTAAAACTCGTCTAGTCTCTTGGGCATCAACTAACCGATAATCTAAATCGCGGGTTTCCTTTGCAGCTTTTTGAATTGCATCTTTTGTGATTTCATGAAAAACCATTCGCCGAATTGGAATCTTTGGACGCAATACTTCAATTAAGTGCCAAGCGATCGCTTCGCCCTCACGGTCTTCATCTGTTGCCAGAATTAATTCATCAGCATCTTTCATTAACTCTTTTAACTCAGCCACTTTAGATTTTTTATCTGGATTAATTACATAAAGTGGTGCGAACTCCTCTTCAATATTTACGCCCTCTTTTGCCCAAGCAAATTTCTTAAACTCTTTTGGAATATCAGCAGCACGTTGTGGTAAATCGCGGATGTGGCCAACGGAGGCTTCCACCACATATTCATCCCCTAAAAAGGAGCCAATTTTGCGCGCCTTAGCAGGGGACTCAACAATTACTAACTTTGTGCCCAAAGTATTTCCTTCTTTTAAATGGGGAAGTTAAAACCGTTAGGCGATTGCAGTTGCCCGCTTGCGATTTCGCACAAGTGCAAAAATAATCGCAAGAGTTGCAAGTAGTGCAATTACCATATTGATTTGATCTTTATTATCTAAGGTAAAGCCGACAATTGCTGGTGTTATCAACAAGCCAACTAGGTTCATTACCTTAATTAATGGGTTAATTGCAGGGCCAGCGGTATCTTTAAATGGATCTCCAACAGTGTCACCAACCACAGTTGCTTTGTGTGCTTCAGATCCTTTACCGCCGTACTTGCCATCTTCAATCATCTTCTTAGCGTTATCCCAAGCACCACCTGAGTTAGCTAAGAACACTGCCATTAGTGTTCCAGTGCCAATTGCGCCAGCAAGGTATGCGCCAAGTGCGCCAACACCTAAACCAAAACCAACTGCGATTGGTGCCATTACTGCAAGTAATCCTGGTGTTGCAAGTTCTCTTAAAGAATCACGAGTACAGATATCAACTACCCGGCCATACTCAGGCTTTACCTTCCCAGTCATAATTCCAGGATACTTTTTAAATTGTGCGCGAACTTCAACAACAACCGCTCCGGCTGCTCTAGATACTGCATTGATTGCAAGACCTGAGAACATAAATACCACAGCTGCACCAATTATTAATCCAACTAAGTTTCTTGGATCTGCCACATCTAATACACCTTGTAGTGAAAGTACTTGATCCTTAACTACTAAACCTTTTTCTAATACTGAGTTTTTAATTGCATCGGTAAACGCACCGAACAACGCGGTTGCAGCTAAGACTGCAGTTGCAATTGCAATACCTTTTGTAATTGCTTTAGTGGTATTACCAACTGCATCTAACGATGTCAGGATCTTTGCGCCTTCACCCTTAACATCACCGCTCATCTCGGCAATTCCTTGCGCGTTATCTGAGATTGGGCCAAAGGTATCCATCGCAACAATTACGCCAACCGTTGTTAACAAACCGGTTCCGGCAAGTGAGACTGCAAATAGTGATAGAACAATTGAGCCGCCACCTAATAAGAATGCGCCAAAGACTGCAGCAGCAATTAACAATGCTGAGTAAACAGCTGATTCAAAACCAACTGAGATGCCAGCAAGAATTACTGTTGCGGCCCCGGTCTTTGAAGATGCCGCTACATCATTTACTGGGCGCTTTCCAACCTCAGTAAAGAAGCCGGTAAGTACTTGAATAGCAGCAGCCAGAGCAATACCAATTAATACTGCGCCATAAGCTAAAACTCTTGGGTTTACATCAACTGATTGTGCTTCAAGAGTTAAACCAGACATATTAATAAGTGAGTTTGGTAGATAGGTAAAGGTTGTAAAGCCAACTAGAACTGCGCTGATAATTGCGCTGGTGAAGAATGAACGGTTAATTGCGTTCATCGCTGTTTTATCGGTTGGGCGTAACTTAGTTAAGAAAATACCAAGGATTGCGGTAATGATTCCAATTGCTGGAACAATTAATGGATAAATAAGTCCGGCATCACCAAATCCAGCTTTACCAAGAATTAATGCTGCCACCAGAGTTACGGCATATGACTCAAATAGATCTGCTGCCATACCAGCACAATCACCAACGTTATCTCCTACATTGTCAGCAATAGTTGCCGCATTTCTTGGGTCATCCTCAGGAATTCCTTTTTCAACTTTTCCAACTAAATCCGCGCCGACATCTGCTGCCTTTGTAAAGATACCGCCGCCAACTCGCATAAACATCGCAAGCATTGCTGCACCAAAACCAAAACCTTCTAATACTGATGGAGCGTTCTCTTTGTAAATAATTACAACTAACGATGCTCCAAGTAAGCCAAGACCAACTGTGGTCATACCAACTACGCCGCCAGTACGAAATGCGATTTGAACTGCCTTTTGAGCTGACTTCTTTCTAGCAGCCTCTGCTACACGAACATTGGCTCTTACTGCTAGCCACATTCCGTTGTAACCGACTAATGCAGAAAAGCCTGCTCCAACTAAGAAAAATATTGAACGGCCAACTCTGATTTCAGTTTCACCAGGGAGGGCAAATAAAAGTACGAAAACTATTGCTACGAAAACTGAGAGTGTTTTAAATTGCCGAGAAAGATAAGCAGCTGCGCCCTCTTGTACGGCGGCGGCAATCTCCTGCATTTTTGCAGTTCCAACTCCTTGAGCTAGTACCTGTGCCCGTAATGCGTAAGCGATGGCGAGTGCCAATAATGAAATACCTAAAATTGCATATACGTAGTTGAGGTTGCTTCCACTTACTTGGACAAGATTCAATGAACTCTCCTTGGATAGGGCTCGACTGTGAGCACAAAACTTACGACGGCCGAGTTTACGCATACCCCCAACCCTTTTTACAAATAAATAGGTATGCCGTGGATAAATCACGCTCATTTTCCACATCTTGGGCAGATACCCTGACCCCAAGATGAATCTCTTTGATGCCAACTCGATAGTGACCGATCTCGGCTTGATTGGGATCTTGTTAATTTTATTTGCTGAAACTGGATTATTAATTGGCTTAGCTTTTCCAGGTGATTCACTTTTATTTATTGCAGGTATTGCAGCCTCTGCAACTGGGGCGGCATTATTAAATGGAAATCAACTTCCAACTTTAGAACTATTTACATTGGCACCAGTCGCCGCCATTACTGGCTCCTTTGTTGGCAGATGGTTTGGTGAAAAGTATGGACGAAAACTATTTGATCGACCTGATGGCAGATTTTTTACCCAAGCAAGAGTTGTTCAAACTGAAAAATGGCTAGAAAAGTATGGGGTGGGCAAAGCCTTATTGCTAGCCAGGTTTATTCCATTTGTAAGAACTTTAATTAATCCAGTTGTGGGAATTATTGGGATTCCAACTAAAGTCTTTATCCTCTGGAATATTTTGGGCGCAATTATTTGGACGGATGGAATCTTGCTTCTTGGTTACCTGCTCGGTGAAAAAATTGAAGGCTCAATTGATAAATATCTTTTACCGATTATTGGATTAATTATTGCGCTAAGCCTGTTGCCCATATTATTTGAACTTTATCGAGAGCGTAAGCGAAAGAAGTTATAAACCTAGATCTGCTAATTGATAAGCAGTTCGATATTCAAAGCCAGCCTCTTTTACTTTAGATGCTGCTCCTCTTTCAACAATAACTGCAACAGCAACCACAATTGCACCTGCTTCTTTAAGTGCTTCAACCGCAGTTAAAACTGAGCCGCCAGTTGTTGAAGTATCTTCCACCGCTAATACTTTTCTTCCTTTAACATCTGGTCCTTCAATTCGTCGTTGTAAGCCATGTGCTTTCTCAGCTTTTCTAACTACAAATGAATCTAGTTTGCGCCCTGATTTTGCAGCAACATGCATCATCGCAGTTGCAACTGGATCGGCGCCAAGTGTTAATCCACCAACCGCATCAAAATCTAAATCTTTAGTAAGTTCTAACATAACTTCTCCAACAAGTGGAGCAGCTACTGCATCAAGTGTTACTCGTCTTAAATCAACGTAATAATCAGCCTCTTTGCCAGAGGATAAAATAACTTTGCCATGAACTACCGCTTTTTTTAATATTTCACTTTTTAGTTCATCTTTTGCTGACATGTGGGTGAGCCTATCTTTAATTGTTCTTAGTTTTTTGGATAAACAACAACAGTTTGTTCAGCACGTCTAACCAATGATTTAGGCGGATTCGCTTCAATTAATGCATCGACCTCAGTACGTAGCTTTGCCACCTCAAGTGCCATATTTGCTACCGCTTCTTCCAATTGCATAATCCGAGCAATACCAGCCAGGTTTATTCCTTCGCCAACTAATCTTTGCACATTTCGTAATTTCACAATATCTATTAATGAATATCTGCGGTTCTTACCTACTGTTCTATTTGGTGAAACCAAACCAAGTCGGTCATATTGGCGAAGAGTTTGTGGGTGCAATCCAGATAATTGAGAAGCAACTGAAATTACATACACTGCTTCATCCTCTGGAATTTTATTTTCTTCGCTCATAATTTCGCCTTACTTAATAATTGAGCTCTTGGATCAAAATCTTTTGTTGCACTTGCAAACTCTTCCACCGCTTTTTTAGCTGCGCCATCAACTCGTTGCGGGATTCTTACATCAAGTGTGATCATTAAATCTCCCGCTGCTAAACCTTTTTTAACGCCGCGGCCTTTAACTCTAAGAGTTCTACCGGAAGGTGTACCGGGTGCGATTCGAACTGTTACCTCATCACCATCTAATGTTGGAACAGAGATATCAGCTCCCAACGCAGCCTCAGCAAATGTAATTGGCAGTGTTAAATGAATATTTTCATCTTTACGAGAAAAAATTGGATGTGGTGTTACGTGCACTAATATATATAGATCTCCGGCACCTGCTGCACCCGGTGCACCGCGGCCTTTAATTTTTATCTTTGCACCATCTTTAATTCCAGCTGGTACGCGAGTAGTAATGCTTGTTGGCGCAGAACCCTGAGGTGATAACCGTAAGTTTAATTCAGTACCAAAAATAGATTCTTTAAATCCAATTGCTGCTTCAGTTTGTAGATCAGCACCATGACGTTGGCGCGCGCCACCAAATAAAGTTGAAAAAATATCTCCGCCAGGACCAAATAGGTCACTGAAATCTCCACCGTTAAATCCTTGACGTGCGCCATTAAAATTTGGCGGCACACGTCCTGATTTAAAAGCTTCTCTGGCATCGTCATACTCACGGCGTTTTTTATTATCACTTAATATGTCGTACGCCTCAGAGACAGCTTTAAATCGATCCTCTAATTTTTTATCGCCCTTAGTTTTATCAGGGTGTAGCTCTCTAGCTAGTTTGCGATACTGCTTTTTTATCGCTGCGCTATCCGCACTTTTAGCAACGCCAAGGATTTGGTAGTAATCCTTTTCATACAAATCCTTAGCGGCCATTGAAATTGCTGCCTTTTAAGCAGTTGCCTCTGGGTCAGTAACTGCTACCCGAGCTGGTCTAATTACTCGCTCTTTAAATTTGTAACCAGGTTGCAGAATTTTTGAAGCGGTTGGTTCAGTGACATCCTTTGAAGTTTCATGCATTAACGCTTCATGAATCTCTGGATTAAAAGTGACTGGTGCATCGGCAAACTTAGTTAGCCCAAGTTTTTCAACAATTGCATTGATTCGATCAGCAACTGCTTTAAAACCACCAGTTAATTCTCCATGTTCTGCAGCGCGATCTAGATCATCTAGTACTGGTAAGAACTCCATTAGAACAGCGGCGAATGCAAACTCGGTTGTGCTAACTCGATCACGATCTACTCGCTTTCGATAATTTGCATACTCAGCTTGCAGACGTTGTAGATCTGAAGTCAGTGTTGCTACTTCATCTACTACAACAGTTGCTTCACTTAATGCCTCATCAACTGCATCAGATAACTCCTTATCTGATGCAGCTAAATTTTCTTCGCTCATTATTTTTGCTCATCCACTACTTCAGCATCTTGCACACCATCATCTACTGGTGTGTCCCCGGCTGGTGCTTGCGCTGCATTAGCTGCATAAAGTGCGGCACCTAATTGCTGACTTATCTCAGATACCTTTTCGGTTGCAGATTTAATTGAAGAAATGTCAGTACCTTCAAGTGATTTCTTAAGGTCTGCAATTGCAGTTTCAAGTTCACTCTTCTTGGTTGCATTTTCACCCTCGTTAAATTTATCTGCATTATCTTTTAGGAATTTCTCGGTTTGATAAACAAGTGAGTCACCAGAGTTTCTAACATCTGCCTCTTCACGACGTTGCTTATCTTCATCAGCATGAGCTTCGGCATCCTTCATCATGCGCTCAATCTCATCTTTAGAAAGAGCTGAACCACCAGTGATGGTCATTCGTTGCTCTTTGCCAGTGCCAAGATCTTTTGCAGATACATGAACAATTCCATTTGCATCGATGTCGAATGTAACCTCAATTTGTGGCACACCACGTGGTGCAGGTGGCAAACCAGTTAGCTCAAACATGCCAAGCTTTTTATTGTAAGCAGCCATCTCGCGCTCACCTTGGAATACTTGAATTTGCACCGCAGGTTGATTGTCATCAGCGGTTGAGAAAATCTCACTTCGCTTAGTTGGAATAGTGGTATTTCGCTCAATTAACTTCGTCATAACCCCACCCTTAGTTTCAATACCAAGAGAAAGTGGTGTTACGTCAAGCAATAGAACATCTTTAACCTCACCCTTAAGTACTCCTGCTTGTAGGGCAGCTCCTACTGCAACAACCTCATCTGGATTAACACCCTTATTTGGTTCTTGTCCACCAGTTAGTGATTTAACTAAATCAACCACAGCTGGCATACGAGTCGATCCACCAACAAGTACTACGTGATCAATATCGGCAATTGGAATACCGGCATCTTTTAATACTGATTGGAATGGCTTCTTGCAACGCTCTAATAGATCAGCAGTTAACCCTTGGAACTGCGCGCGAGTCACTGTTTCATCTAAGAAAAGTGGATTCTTCTCAGTATCAACTGTGATGTAAGGCAGATTGATAGATGTTTGCGCAGATGAAGATAATTCAATCTTTGCTTTTTCAGCTGCCTCGCGTACACGTTGCATCGCCATCTTATCTTTTGTTAAATCAATACCATTTTTAGCAGCAAAGGTTTTAACTAGGTGATCAACTAATGCTTGATCCCAATCATCGCCACCAAGGTTGTTATCGCCATTAGTTGCCTTTACCTCAACAACACCTTCGCCAATTTCTAGCAAAGATACATCAAAGGTTCCGCCACCTAAGTCGAAAACTAAAATTGTTTGTTCTTTATCGCCTTTGTCTAAACCGTAAGCGAGCGCAGCAGCAGTTGGCTCGTTAACAATCCGAAGCACATTAAGACCAGCAATTTCACCCGCCTCTTTAGTAGCTTGACGTTGGGCGTCATTAAAGTATGCCGGCACAGTAATTACTGCATCAGATACTGTCTCACCTAAATAACTTTCGGCATCTCTCTTTAACTTCATTAAAATACGTGCGCTAATTTCCTGTGGCGTGTACTTCTTGCCATCAACATCTTGGGTCCAATTAGTTCCCATATGTCTTTTAACAGAGCGAATGGTTCGCTCAACATTTGTTACAGATTGTCTCTTTGCAACCTCACCAACTAATACCTCACCATTTTTCGCAAAGGCAACGATTGAAGGTGTAGTTCTTGCACCCTCTGCATTTGCGATAACAGTTGGCTCACCGCCCTCAAGTACTGAAACGCAGCTGTTGGTTGTTCCTAAATCGATTCCTACCGCTCTGGCCATCTAACTTTCCTCCTGTGTTGGGGTTTAGCTCTGAAGAGGGCTTGCGCCTCTTTCATGAGCATATTCTCAACCTTGAGTGCCCTTACAGTCAAAAGGTTGAGCCGATAGGGCTCAAGGTTGCTATCTACAGGAACTACTTAGGCGGGGTATTTATTCCCAGACCCGCTTCTTAGGCTTAATCAGCAAAGTGACAAGGCAGCCGCCGACCAGCCCGCCTAGGTGGGCCTTCCAGTCAATACCTGGGATTAGAAATGGAATAGCTAGGTTTACCGCAATCAAGGTAGCCGCCTCTTTTAAGTTTGCGCCCATTCTTTTGCCGGTAACAGCTAATGCGCCAAAAAGCCCGAAGATCATTCCCGAAGCCCCAACTGCATAGGTATTGAGCGGGTTAAAAAGGTAGGAGGCGAGTGAGCCGGCAATTAATGGTGTAAGCAAAATTAATACATATTTGTTTCGGCCGTAAAAGTTTTCAATTGGGGTACCGATTGAAAAAAGCGCCAACATATTGCAGATTAAGTGAACCCAGCCGCCGTGAACTAAGGCCACTGTTAGTAGCCGGTAGTACTGGCCGTTATTAACAGCTATGCCATATAAGGCAAGATCACCCTGCAGATTTGGTTGAACAAGGGTTAATACAAAACAGCCTGAGATAAAGAAGATTAAGTTTTTAGTTAGTGTTTGTTGCATTAACTTACTTAAAAGATACCTTACTTATCTTCACGGCTTGCACCGGCTTGTCGTTGGCACCTGTCTTAACAGTTGCAATCGCATCTACTACCTTTTGGCTGGCCGCATCTTTAACCTCACCAAAGATTGAGTGTTTGCGGTTTAACCAAGCAGTGGGAGCGACGGTAATAAAGAATTGTGAGCCGTTGGTATTAGGTCCAGCATTAGCCATCGCAAGTAGGTATGGTTTATCAAAATTTAACTCACCGTGAAACTCATCGGCAAAGTTATAACCTGGTCCGCCCATGCCACTACCAAGTGGATCTCCACCTTGAATCATAAAGTTTGGAATTACGCGGTGAAAAATAGTTCCATCATAAAGATTTGTTTTAACCTTCTCGCCAATATTTGGTTCAACCCACTCTTTAGCACCGGTTGCAAGTTCAACAAAGTTTGCCACCGTCTTTGGTGCGTGGTTTGGAAACAGTTCAATCACAATGTCGCCCATGCTGGTGTGAAGGGTTGCGCTATTCATTTATTTCTCTTCTCTCTATCTTTTTAATTTACCAAAACAATTTATATTTAAATTAATAAATATAAATAATTGTGGAGACCAGGGGAATCGAACCCCTAACCCCCGCCTTGCAAAGGCGGTGCTCTACCAATTGAGCTAGGTCCCCGCGTTGTGTGCAGGGTGGGC
>Ga0209597_1001490_pt1 | contig 15233 bp, 8 predicted proteins | sample M_140625_MF_Meta_FD_187316 | JGI IMG/M metagenome (GOLD analysis project Ga0209597, IMG submission 187316) | Freshwater microbial communities from Lake Montjoie, Canada to study carbon cycling - M_140625_MF_MetaG (SPAdes) (version 2) | ecosystem: Environmental > Aquatic > Freshwater > Lake...
AGGGGCAGCTGCGGGAGCCGCGGAGACCGGCCGCGACCAGAAGAACAGGCCGATGGCTCCACCCAGCAGCAGGACGGAGGAAAGCAAGGGGTGACGCTTCAGCATGGGCGCAGACTGCGACGTGACCGGACGTTCGCAAGCGCGACCGCGCTGCACGTCACTTCTTCGCCGGCTCGTTACAACGATCGCAGACCTTACCGGCCTTGGCGGCCTTGACGCAGCAAGGGTGGAGGCACTTCTCGCCCTTCTTCGCGGCCTTGTCGCAGCAGCTGCCATCCTGATATTTCGGCGCGGCCGGCGCGGGAGCCGCGGCCGGTTTGTCGGCGGCGTAAAGCAGAACGGCAGAAGCAAGCAAGAGAGCTAGGTGTCGCATGCCACCCATTCCTACAAACCTACGGGCGAGGACAAGCGGAAACAAAAAGGGCCGGACAAACGTCCGGCCCTTTAGGCGATCGGAATAAACCGATTACTTCTTGAAGGGGCCCTTCGGGGCTTCCTTCTTCTCGGGGGCTTCCTTCTTCTCGGGAGCCTTCGGGGCGGCCGGAACAGTGGTCGTAGTGGGCTTCGTGCAAGGCGGCTTAACGGCAGGCACAACGGGCGTCGTAGTCGTGCCAGGGGTCACACCGACCGTTCCCACAGCGAAAAGGGAAACCGAAGCGAAAAGAAGAGCCGAAGCGATGAACGGGGTTTTCATGGTTAAATTCACATTGCATCTTCTTTGATCAAAGAAAACACCTATTTCTTACCCCTTATCACGGGTAAGGATATCAAGCTAGCGACCTGCCAAAACTAACACCCACAAGCAGTTAGGCATTTAAGGCCTGAGAGACCCCCCCACCTAGGGGCTTGCCTAGGGATTTCTTGTGGGTATTAATATTCATGCTACTCTCGGGTAGTCTGGCATGAAACACAGCAAGCACAGCCCAGGTTTCAGCCTCATCCTGTCCCTGGCGGTGATGGCGAGCATCGTCATGCTATTGGTGACGGTTTCCGCCTTCATGACGGTCGAGTCTCGTGCGATCATGAACCAGCAGCTCGCCGTACGCGCCAAACTGAACGGCATCGTCTCGCTGCGCCTCGCCATGGCCCACCTGCAACAGGAAGCCGGCGCTGATCGCCGCGCCACCGCGCGAGCCGACATCACGCAGTCGAACGTGACGGCGGACAAGACCCTCAACCCCATGTGGACGGGAGTCTGGCGATCCGACAAACCTGATGCCCCGCCCGCCTGGCTTGTCAGCGGTCGCGATGACCTCACCGCGGGGGCTCAGTCCGTGTCGCTCAGCGGCCTGAACGACTATCCGAACGAGACATGGACGCCATGGCAGAGCGACTTTAATCCCGCCAGCTGGAGTGCTTCGGACAAAGCCTTGCGCCTCGTCACGCTTGTCGGAACGGGCAGTTCTGGCCCCGCTGAAATCGCCGAAAGCCTCCTGAAGCCTTGGACAGCACGCCCCAGCGGCCTGGTCGCCCTGCCCAAGATCACCCTGCCGGATGACAAAGTATCCGGCAGTTATGCCTATTGGATCGGCGACGAAGGAATCAAGGCACGCATCAACCTGACAGACGCCACCCGCAAGGCCGCCGCCGCCAATACGGTCGAGAACCAGCTCATGCTGCGCAGTCCCGGGACCTCAGGTTACGACCTCCTCCCCGGTATGGCCAACGTGACGGAATCCCAGCTAACCCGACTCGAGTCGCCCCGCAGCATTCGCCTGCTGACCAATTTCGACTTGGGCTCCAAGGTCACCGCCAACGACCGTCGCCTGTTCCACGACGTCACCATGACGTCGGCTGGCGTACTTTCGGATAGCGCCAATGGCGGCCTCAAGCGCGACCTCTCGACAGCCTTCGAACTGAGCGACGCCGAATTCGCCGTCACCGAATTCGCCAACAGCACCAAGGGCGCGGCCACGATGACGGAGAACGGCCTGCAGGCCTCCGCGATGCGCATCCAGTATGAGGACACGACCGTGCTCACCCCACCAATCTTCACCCGGGCTAATTCGAACCCCAACGGAGGCAAGGTCCTCGGCCCGACTTGGTGGGCATTACGCGACTATCACCGGCTTTACAAACAGCTCGGCTGGAATGCCGGCAAGCCCACCTTGGTCGCCCGCACGATTTATCCGAACGCGCGGAAAATGTATTCTCAAAATAATTCGTCCTCGGTGCAATCGCTGCTCAACAAAATCCAAGCGGACGAGCTACAAGTCCGCGCGACCATCCCCGTCTACTCCGATGCGTTCGCGGGTGACCAGCCGACCACGCTGAATCCGAATGCCACTGATGACTACGGCTACGCGCCTGCCGCACTCACCATCCCGATTCCCGGACCGACGAGCCCGCCCATCCTGACCCGGGCGATTCCCCGCCCGATCGCCGTCGCCGCCACGCCTTATATCCAGCGCGTCAGCATGGTCTTCAGCGTGAACATCGAGTACTACATGGCCGGCGGCGCTGACCTCTGGTTCAACCTCACGCCCATCGTCGTCGTCCATAACCCCTACAACGTCGCGATGACCTACAAGGACGCGAACAGCGCAAGCAGCTCCGTCGCCCGCTACGCGGCACTTTCCTTCACCGACTGGCAGCAGTGGACGTTCCGCTTCACGCGTTACACCGCCTATGGCACAGGTCCGAAGTATCAGTTCAACGTCCCCTTAAGCAGCTTCTTCTCGAAACAGAGCGGCCTAGCCAATGATAAGGACATGTTCCGCGTCTTCTTCCCGCCTGACCTGACGCTGCAACCCGGGGAATTCCGCGTCCTCTCCTGTCCTTCCGTCGATTCGGCCGGAAAGAAGGTCGGCATGGTCCCCTGGAAACAGGCGACCACCCTCGTCAATGGCTTCAACCAAACCGGTGGCTTCAAGGACGAGAATCCCGACTGGTCCACCAACAGCAAAGACGTGCTCTGGCACTTCGACGACACCTTGGGCTTCCAGATCATCCCCGGCGGCAACTTCCGCGCCCGCTACGGGCTCGCGTGCTGGCCGGGCGACAAGCTGATCGACAACGAAGGCAACGCCCAACGGACTAGCGAATTCTACGTCGATAGCAGCGAGCACTCCGAAATCTTCTACCGCTCGATGGACGCCAACCGTATCGGTGCGCCGCTGGAGAAGAAATTCTACGACTACAACAGCGTCGCCTACCGGACCTCTGGTGCCTATTCGGGAGTCGGCACCCCGCTTCCACCCAACATCATCGGCGTCTTCGATTTCGTCGCCAAGACCGCCGACTCGACCAAGAACGGCTTCCCCACGTTCACGCACTCCAACCCGATGGCCTCGGTGCTGCGCGCCGACGCGGGCGGCCGCGATCCGGCCTCCGGCTACGGACTCACCGGCCCCGCCCCTAGCTACGCGATGAAAGCCTGGCTACCCTCCGGCACCCCGACGACGCAGTGGCCTCAAGTGATTCAGACCGTGGGCGGACTTTCCTTCGGAGGCTACTCGACCAACTCGTCCGGGTCGACCAGCGCCGTCCTCACCGAGATCCCCTTGGCCCAGCCGATGTCGCTGGCCCAGTACGCGCACGCAAACCTAACGATCCGCGATCAGCAGCCCCTCCTCAGCGTCGGCAATAGCTTCGCCTCCCCCTTGGTGAAATCCAATACCGTCGTCCAGGATCAGACCGACATGGCCAACTGGTCCGACTACGATCACACCTACCTGATCAACGAAGCCCTTTGGGATAGCTTCTATCTTTCTAGCATCGCGCCGCGCATGGACCGCGTGAACACGACTAACCCTTGGAGCCCCGAACCTGGCGATCTGTTAGCGGCGAGTGCCAGCGCCTCCCCGATCAGCGCGATCGCCGGCGGCCAGGCTAGCCCTCCGGTGCTCATCGCCCAGGCCACCGTCATCGATAACTTCGTCAGCGGCACGGCGACGCTCGACAATCCCCGCTTCACGCTGTCGCCGGGCAAAGCCAGCGACGGCAACGCCAAGACCTCCCTCGCGAACTACAAGAAGTCGGCGAGCGTCCTACTCAATCAAGGGGCTTTCAACGTGAACTCGACTTCGGTCGAAGCCTGGACGGCTTTCCTTGGCGCAGCCAAGAAGCTCGCCATCGGCAGCACCGGAGCGACCAGCCCCACAGCCAGCGACAGCGCCCGCTTCCCACGGGCCCTACAGGGGCAGACCATGACGGCGACCGACAAGACCAAGAACTTCGCCAATGGGACCAGCTGGACGGGCTTCGCCAACCTGAGCGACACCCAGATCGCGAACCTCGCGGGAGCCATCGTGACGGAAAACAAGGCCCGTTTCGGACTGTCGATTCGGACGCCTAAGACCCAGACTCCGGCCAGCCGACTTTTCCGCGGAATGACCGCGGGCGGACCCCAGCCCGCGACCCCCTACCTGACGCTCAGCGAATTCGTCAATCGCTTCATCAGCGATGACACCTGGGCTTCGCGTTGCGGCGCCCTACAGGCGGCCATCTTCCGCGCCGATAAGATGACCTACGGAAGCGTCTATGCCACCGGCTTCAGCGACCGCCTCACGAGCACGATGAAGCTCACTCGCTCCACCTTCGACCCTGGAACGCTGCTGGACCCGAGCTACGCCGCAAACCCAGAGAATATCGAACTCATCGCCCAAGGCGACTCGACCCCTCGGGCGCATACCGCCTTGGCCGCACCTGGCAACCTGCTGCAATCCGACCTGCTCCAAAGCCTCGGTTCCGCCATCGCCACCCGCTCGGATACTTTCGTGATCCGCTGCTTCGGCTCGGCCAGTCAGAGAAACGGTGAAACCGGATCCATCTGGATCGAAGCCGTCGTCCAGCGCGTGCCTGATTACCTCGACGAAAGCAACCCCCCCGAAGCCACGACCGGCCTAAGCAAGATCAACAGCGTGCTCGGCCGTCGCTTCCGCATCATCTCCACCCGCTGGCTCAAAGCCGATGAAATCTAAACTCCTCCTTCTCCTCCTCCTCTGCGGCCTGACTATCGCCGAAGGTGCCGACGCCCCCGCGCGCGTCTCCGCCCGCCTCAAGTTCATGGCCTGGGATGATGCCATCCTTGGTTATGGGATTCGTCGCGAAAGCAAAGTGACGCCGGTCGCACTCATGCCCGATATGCTCTCCGACGAGGTCGCCTACGAAGGCCCCGCGCACCTAGAGCTCGCGAAAGCCGCGCCGGGAGATCTGCCGAACGATGGCACGGAGGAGGCACCCAAGACCAAAACTAAGGCCAAGGCCGACAGCCCGGGCAGCAAGACGACCGGCTCCGCCAAGGAACCCCCGTTCGCCTGGATCAACCTGCCCTCCAACCTCGGCACCCTGCACCTCATCCTGGCCGTCTCCCCGGGCAAATGGGACGGCGGCATCATGGCCATCCCAGATCCGCCCGGCAGCTTCCCTCCCGGCTCGCTCCGCTTCATCAACCTTTGTCCTTACAAGCTCGAGGTGCGCATCGGCAAGAACGCCATTCAAATCGCCCCCAAGGAAAGCCGCTCCATCCGTAGCGCCGTCCCGAACCATACCTACTACGACGCGTCCATCATGACCTATGAGAACGGCGAGGAAAAGCTCGGCTACGCCCTCCACATCTTCCAGGACAACGCCCAACGAGCCATGTTCTTCGTGTCCCCCGGCCCCGAGGGCTCGGGTACCGTGATCCTCAAGGGCGTCGGCGACTTGGAACGCGACAAGATGCCCGCACCCTCTAAGCGCCCCGGACAGAAATAAGACGGTTCGGTAAAAAGGTTATAACTCTTATCAAAGGGTGGCTGGGACTTGAACCGCTCCAGGGAGAGGTCACACTGTTCACGTGTCCCAGCCCCGCGTGATGCCACCTCTCGACCGTCGATCAGGATTCAGCCTCGTACTGTCCCTTGTGGTGATGTCGGTCGTGCTGCTCACGGTCATCACCGTCGCCTCATTCGTCACCGTAGAATCGCGCCTCGCGGCGCATCACCAGAACTACCTGAGGGCGAAACTGAATGCGGCAGTCTCGCTTCGCCTCGCCCTCGCACACCTCCAGCAGGAAGCCGGACCGGACCGACGCATGACCGCACGGGCCGACATCCTAGCAAACACCACGCAGCCGGGCTGGACCTGGAAAACAATCCGTAACCCGCTCTGGACCGGAGTATGGCGCAGCGACCAGCAGCTGCAACCGCCGTCGTGGCTGGTGAGCGGCAGGCCCGACATGACCCCGGGTGCGCAGTCCGCCAACCTCTACGGAGAAGCCGATTTCTACATCGACCAATGGGTGCCATGGCAGAACGACTTCACCCTCCCGGCCAACCTCCTGGTACCGCTGGTCGGCGACACCTGCGCCAGCGGCCCCGAACTCGCGACCGCCACCAGCCCCGGCAAACCCGACGGCCGGATCACCCTGCCCCGCGTCCCCCTGCCCGACGCCGGCAGCAAAGGCTCCTACTGCTACTGGATCGGCGATGAAGGCGTGAAGGCCCGCATCAACCTCACCGACCCGCGGCTCACGCCGGCGAGCGGCACGACCACCGCACAGCTGCAGCAGGAAGCCCTGCGCGGGACGGTGCGATCGGGCACCGACCTGCTCGCCGGACTGGAGACGATGCCGCTGAGCGGCATCGACCCGCGCATCACCCAGATGCGCGAGCTGCCTTTCCTGACGAATTCAGGACTCGGCCTCATCGAGACCACGCCGCCGACCCGGGCAAAGCGGCTTTTCTCCGAGACCACGCTCTGGTCGCGCGGCGTGAACTGCGACTCGCTGTGGGGCGGCCTCAAGATCGACCTCTCGCTCGCCTTCGAGAAGACGGACGCCGAATGGAAGCTCTCGGAGTTCGGCGAAGGGTCGGCGCCGAAGGATTCCGCCGGCGCCCAGCTTTCAGGCGTCACCTACACCTCGCACCCGTCGGGCAGCGGGGTGCGCAGCGCCTTCGCCGACGCCAAGGTGACGGTCAAGCACGACGGGGTGACCCGGAACATCGCGCCGTTGTATTCGTTCGCGAGCAACAGCACCACGCGCGGCCCCACCTGGGAAGCGCTCCGCAACTACCACCGGCTCTACAAGGAGCTCAACTGGTTCAACCCGATCGGGCCGGAGCTCAACGCCCGCGCGCACTACCCGAACGCCGTCGCACTCGCGGTGTCCGCCTACGGCGACCGCAATCACTATGGCCGCTTCTACGACCGTGCGGACGCCGCGGGTGATTTCCTCAACGCCACGACGGTCAACGGACTCTACCCACCCAAGCCGACCAAAGTAGCCGTCTCGCCTTACGTCTGCCGTCAGATGCTCGTCTGGGGCCTGCAAGACGGCGGCGGCGGGGCGCTGCGACTGACCATCACGCCGATCGTCGTCCTGCACAACCCTTACAACGTCGCATTGCGATTAGCCCGTGACAGCTCCTCGCTGGAGACGACGGCGATGCGCCTCTCGTTCCGTAATTGGGAGAGCCTGTCTTTGCAGTTCCAGACCCCGACCCAGACCTGGACCCGGACCATCGGCGAGCTCGCTGCAGCGGCGGACCCTAGCGTGAACGCCGTGGAAAGCTTCCGGATGAACCTCGGAGTGGACAACGTGCTCCTGCCCGGAGAATTCCGCATCTTCTCCTACCCTGCGACAGGCGCCGCGCCGACCTACGCCAGCACCTCGGCTTTCACGCGCACCCCGGCGAACGCCATCGTGGGCATGGACACCCGAGGCGGCTTCTGGATGAACTGCACCGACGCCGCAGGCATGCCCTTGAACCTGACCTACGGCACCGGGGGCGAAAACGTCGCGGTCACGCTGCGCAACACCGGCAGCTATGAAGCGCGGGTGCTGCTCACCTCCTGGCCCGGCGACCGCATCGCGCCCACCGGCAACGGCTCCCTGAGCGCCGTCTTCAACACCTGCAGCGAACTCAACACCCTTTCCGCGACCGACCTCAGCCGCAGCGGAGGCGCCACCTCGCTGGTCATCGGAGGCACCGGAATCGTCCTGCCGGATACGAAGTCCGAGCCCCGGATCCTGGGCATCCACGATTACGTCCTTCGCTGGCCCAAGGACACCCTACCCTTCCCGGTGTTCTCACATTCCAACCCTATGGCGGCCGTGACCCGCGCCGACGCCAACGGCATGGCCAGCGCCTCCACCCCCGCAGGCTATGCTTTCACCTCGCCGAGCTACCGCATGATGCTGAGGCCGGCCAACTCCTGGAACGAAGTCATCGAGACGGCCACGGTCGGCGGCTCCCAGGCCTTCGGCGGACTCAGCGTGACGTCAGGCCTCGGCGGAGTGACTTCGGCGGTCTACACCGAGGTTCCGCTCTCGGCGCCCCTCTCCTTGGCCCAATACACCCATGCCAACTTTGGGCTGCGCGACCAAGAACCGCTTTTCCAGATAGGCAACAGCTTCTCGCCCCTGACGATCAACATCGCCAGCTCCTATGGCACGGACCCAGGAGGCAGCATCGTGACGCATGACCACGCGTGGATGGCGAATTCCGCCATCTACGATCGTTTCTTCCTCTCGGGAGCCGCACCGGTCGTCACACGCGGACAAGTCGTCACCGAGTCCAAATCCTTAAGCACCGTGCTCGATGAGTTCGCCGCCGGCACGGGCCGCCTCGCCAATCCTCGCACGAAACTGTTCGCGAGCCGCAATCCGGCCACCGTCCGGGCGATGCTCGGCGACCACCGGCGTATCGCCGGCACGATCCTCACCGATGGCACTTTCAACGTGAACAGCACCTCCGTGGACGCCTGGACCGCCCTGCTGGCGAGCGCCAAGCGCAACGCCATGGGCTCGGCGACCGCCTTGCTCCCCGGATCCGACAAGAACGCCCGCTTCCCGCGGTCCGCGCGCGCCGACGCCAGCGACTACAATTATAAGACCGCCCTCAACGACAAGAAGGCGTGGACCGGACTGGCGACCCTCGACGACGCACAGATCAAGCTGCTCGCCAAGTCGATCGTCGAGGAGACCCGCATGCGGCTTCACTATAATCATCGCTACTCCTATGGCATAAAACCCGGACTGGACGTCCATTACGTGATCAAGGACCGCGGCGTCGAAGTGCCCCTGCCCTACATCGGCCTCGCCCAGTTCGTGAACCGCTTCAACTGCGGCGCCTATCCCAGCCAGGTCTCCTACCAAGGTTGCCTGCAGAACGCCATCCTCAGGGCGGACGTCGACGGCGCCAATCTCTCCAATCGCAGTTCGCCTCTGGCGGCGGCGCCCGCTTACGACAGCACCAAGCTGACGCAGCTGACGGGCAGCACCCCGGACACGAACCCTGCGGTGGCCGGCCAGATTCCTTACGTCTATCAGACGATGAACGTGAACGCGACCGATCCGCGGACCAGCCAGAACAAAGGACACTCGCTCCGCGCGGCACCGACGTCGCTGATGCAGTCCGACATCCTTGAAGCCGTCGGCTCGTCGCTCAGCACGCGCTCGGATACCTTCGTCATCCGATGCTACGGCGACTCGACCGATCCGCTGGACCCTAACCGTACCCTCGCCGGATGCTGGATCGAAGCCGTCGTGCAGCGTATCCCTGAGTTCTGCGACCCCAGCCAGCCACCCGAGACCGAAGTCTGCAAATCAACCGATGGACAGCTCCACAATCAGCTCCTCAGCCAGATCAATCGCACACTGGGCCGACGCTTCGTGATCCTGTCCACCCGCACGCTCGCCCAGAAGGACCTATGATCGCCCGATACGCCTCCCTGCTGCTGCTATTCTGCGCAAACCTGGCGGCCCAGACCGCCGACAAGCCCGGGGTGCATGTCCGTTTCCGGGCGCTGGCCTTCGATGAGGCCATCCCGGGCGCCAACTACCTCGAGGGCGACACCTTACGCCGACTCGACATCCCGAACAACGCCTTCACGAGGGAGACCAGCTACCAAGGCACCAGCACCATTCGCTTCATCACCATCGACGAAGAGACCCTCAACCCTCAGCCGCTCTCGCCGGAGATGACCTCGGCCTTGCAACGCCTGCGCCGGGCGCAAGCGGTCACCTTGCAGGCGTCGGACGAATTCACCCAGATCAACCGGCTGCTCAACACGCTCCAGCTCCAGCGCACCGAACGCGCCCAGAAGCCCTCGGCCGGCGATCAGGCGCAGATCGAGGCCCTCAACGGAAGGCTCAAGGAGCTTTCCGGCATCCTGTCCACGGCGTCCAAGGAGACCGAAGAGACCAACCTCCTGATCCTGAGGCTAGAATCCGCACCGAAGACGTCCCCGAAGAACACCGAGAAGAAAGGCCGGAAAGGTCCCAAGCCCACCTCGACGCCGACGGCTGAACACACCTTCCAGAAGGACGGCGATTACCTCCTGCTTTTCTCCTCAGCGGGCAACGGACACCAGATCCTCGCCTTCGACGACAACGAAGGAATCTTCCCCAACGGCTCGTTCGCGTTCATCAACCTCACCGGCAAAGAGGTCGAGATCCGTTACCCCGACCGGAAGATCGCGCTCCGCGCCAACGCGCGGACGACCGTCAAGAACCCCGCCCCGGACCATCAATATGGTCTGGCGGAGATCTACACCAAGGCCGAAGACGGCTTCGAACTCGGGCATGTCTTTCGCGCGCTGCAGAATCCCGACGTCCGCTCGCTGGTGTTCCTGCTGCCGGTCCCCGACGAATCGCATGCGATCCGCAGCAAGACCATTGAAGACCGACGTCCGGCGGAAGCCGCGGGCGCGAAGTAATCAGGAGGCGTAGCGCCAGTCGAGGATTTCGGCCTGCGGGATCCGGCGGCCCTGCCAGCGGTTCCACTGCAGTTTGACGGCCATCTCGATCGCCTTACCGGGTTCCGGCATGCGGTCGGCCATACGCCAGGCGACGAAGTTCAGGCGGCGGCCGCCGCTGAGCGGAAGCTGGTGCCGGAAATTACCTTCGCCGAAAGGGGTGGGCGGTCGATCGAAGACGAACCCTTTGAAGCCGAAGACGGGCTCGGTGTTCCCTTCGCCAAACGGCTGCAGGAGATCGAGGTCGTCCAGCAGCTGATCGGTGACTTCGGACGGCTTGATCCAATGGGCGATATCGATGTCCCGACCGTCGGCCAGGACGACGCCGGCAAGTTTCTGGGCCTCGACGGCGGCGGCGAAACGTGCCCGGAATCCCTCGACATTACTGACGTCGAGCGAGACCCCGACGGCCATCGGATGGCCACCATAGGTCTTGAGCAGGTCGGCGCAGGCTCCGAGGGCGTCGACGAGATTGGTGCCAGGAACGCTGCGGCCAGAGCCCTTGGCGTTCTCCCCTTCCTTGCCGAGGACGATGACGGGACGGTCGAGCGCGCGGCAGATCTTGCCGGCGGCGATGCCGACGACCCCGGGGTGCCAGTCGCCATGCAGGACATAACCGGCGAGGTCGCCCATCGCCTTGGCCTGAGCCATGGCCTCTTCGGTGACCTTCTTGTCGATCTCCTGGCGTTCGCGATTGATGGAGTCGAGCTGGGCGGCGTCGCGCAGGCAGTCATCCGGGTCATCGGAAAGCAGCAGACGCAACGGCAGCGAGGCGTCGGCGAGACGGCCGCTGGCGTTGATGCGTGGACCGATGCGATAAGACACGTCGACCGAGGTGAGCACCCCGCCAGGCTCCATGCCGCTGACGGCGATGAGGGCACGCACCCCTTGGCGACGGGCTTCACCGAGGGCCTTGAGTCCATGGGCGGCGAGGATGCGGTTCTCCGTGCGGAGCGGTACCAGGTCAGCGATCGTGCCAAGAGCGGCGAGATCGAGGTAATCCTTCACCGCGATGCTTGTACCGCGTTCGTCGCCGGCAAGGCGCAGGACCTTCAGCACGCCATGGACGAGTTTGAAGACCAAACCGGCGGTACAAAGCGTCTGCCAAGGAGCGTCCGCGGCGTCATTGACGCGTGGATTGACCAACATGCAGGTCACGCGAGATTCCTTGGCCACGTGGTGGTCGACGACGATAACATCCACGCCTTCCGCCCGGAGACGGTCGACTTCAGGCTTAGAGTTCGTGCCGCAATCGAGGGCTACGAAGAGCTGAGGCTTGGCTTCGGCCAGCACGCGCTCGAGGGCGGCCATCGAAAGGCCGTAACCTTCCTCGAGGCGGCGCGGGACGAAGTACTCCGGGTGCGCGCCGAGACGGCGCAGGAAGTGAACGAGCATCGCCGTGCTCGAGACGCCGTCGACGTCGTAGTCCCCCAGGATAGCGATGCGTTCGCCCTTGGCGGCGGCGAGCACGAGGCGTTCAGCGGCCTCGCGCAAACCGCCGACCGCGAAGGGGTCAGAGACGTGGGCGAGCTGCGGGCGGAGATGACGCTCCGCATCGGCCTCGTCCGCAAAGGAGCGGGCGAGGACATGGGCCAAGGGTTCGGAAACCCCCAGCGCAGCCGCGATCCGACGGGCAAGCCCGGCGTCCGCGGCCCGGTGAGACCAGGCGGCCATGTGCGGGGCGACCCTTAGGCGTCCTTGTCGGAGCCAGCCTCCCAGGAGTAGGTGCGCGGGAGTTCCGCAGCGTCTACGCCCTTACGATCGCCCTTGTGCCACCAGTAGAAGATGGGGCTCGCGATGAAGATCGAAGAGAAGGTTCCAGTGAGCACGCCGTAGATGAAGACCTCGCCGTAGAGGCGGACATCGCCGGCGCCGAAGGCCCAGAGGGCGACGGCACAGAGGAAGACCGTCGCGGAAGTCAGGATCGTACGGGAAAGCGTGCGGTTGATGGCGAAGTGAATCACGTCGCGGAGGTCGCGGCCGGGATTGTTCTGCAACTCCTCGCGGATTCGGTCGAAGACGACGATCGTGTCGTTCACCGAGTAACCGATGATGAGCAGGATCGCGGCGATGAGCGCCGCGTTGAACTGGCCGCCGAAGAAGACGAACAGCGCCACGGTCATCAGGACGTCGTGCAGGGTAGCCACCATCGCGGCCACACCGAAGCCCGTCTCGAAGCGCAGCGACACATAGATGCCGATGCCGATCAGGGCGAGGATGACGGACCAGATGGCGTTGGAGCGAAGCTCGCCGCTGACGGAACCACCGATGGCCTCGCGGGAGAGCATCAGCTTATCGACGGAAGCCGCGCGGTCCTTGAGGATCTCGGGGCTCTTGTCCTTGATGGCACCGACGATGGCCGCGACGTTCGCGAAATCTCCCTTGGCCTTGTCCTTGGTGAGTTCGGTCTCGATGCGGAGGGTCGGTTCGCCGCCGCCAACGGGGGTCTGCACGCTGACAGTGGTGTCAGGCAGACCGATGGAGGCCGCCAGTGAGGCGATCTTACCGGTGTCGACGTTCGCTCCAGGAGCGATGGCCACCAGCGTGGATTCGCCGCCGCGGAAGTCCTTGCCAAAGGCTTCCTTACCCTTGTAGGCGAGTTCGGAGATGCCGAGGGCGACAATGGCCCACGAGATGATGAACGCCACGCGGGCGAACTTCAGGAACGGGATGTCGAGCGTCGGCTTGAAGACCGGGAGGCCGAAGATGCGGGACATGATGCCGCGCGCCAGGGCAAGTTCCTGGAGGCCGCGGCAGGTCACGAGGGTCGTGAAGAGCGTAGTGAAGATACCAATGATCAGCGTGATGCCGAAACCGCGGACGGGACCCGTGCCCATGAAGGCGAGGATCAAGGCCACGAGCAAGTGCGTCAGGTTGGCATCGACGATCGTCCAGGTCGCGCGGTTGTAGCCTTCGCGGAGGGAGACGGCGCGATCCTTGCCGGCGCGGGCTTCTTCGCGCACGCGCTCAAGAATCAGGATGTTCGCGTCGACCGCCATGCCGAGCGTGAGCACGAGCGCGGCAACGCCGGGAAGCGTGATGGTCGCGCCGAAGTAGGCCATGGCACCGAGCATCATCGTGAGATTGAGCACCATGCCGGCAACGGCGATGAAGCCGCCCCAGACGTAGAACCCGACCATGAAGAAGACGACGAGACCGACGGCGACGAGCGAGGCCGTGACGGACTTGCCCTGAGCATCCTTAGCGAGGGTCGGACCGACGGAAGTCACGTCCTGCGTGATCAACGGGAACTCCAGAGGATTGTTCAGCACGTTGGCGAGGTTGATGACCTCTTCGCGGTTGAAATTACCGGTGATGGTGGCGCCGGTGCTGCGGATGGCTTCGCGTACGGTCGGAGCGGACTGCAGCTTACCGTCAAGGACGATGGCGAGCTGGCCGACGGAGCGGGAGTTGCCTTCCGCGATCTTGGCGGTGAGGTCGCCGAACTTCTTGGAGCCTTCGTCGGTGAACTTCATGTCCACGTAAAAGGAGATACCGTCGTCAGAGCGACCGGAGGCGGCCTTGATGATTTTGCCGGTGGCATCTGCGGTCTTCTTCACGAAGTAACGGTTCATCCGGACTTCGCCGGTACGGCTGTCGACGTCGCGGAGCGTGAGCACCTCGTAGGTCGAGATCGCGGAGGAGGCGCCCAGCGTCGGATCGACCGGGAGCGAGCGGAGCGCATGCTCGCGGTCGGTCTCGGATGGACGTTCGGTGCGGTGCACCTGGCGGAACTCGAGCTTCGCGGGCTTCTTCAGCGCGTCGATGACGTCGGGATTATTGGCGGCATCTTCGCCGGGGAGCTGCACCTCAAGGGAGAGGTCGCCAACGGGGCGGATTACCGGCTCGGCGACGCCGAACTGGTTGACGCGCTGCTCCATGACCTGGATGGCCTGATTGACCATGTCGGCATGCGAGACATTGGATTTATCGCCGGCGCTTTTCTCGCCGGATTCGGCACCGGTCGGGTCGACCTTCAGCGTGAAGGACACCCCGCCCTGCAGGTCGAGGCCGAGCTTGAGGCGACCTTGAGAGGCGACCATCAACTGCTTGAGTACGATCCCGTTGCGCTTGGCCTGATCGGGCTCGCGCACGATCTGGGCTTCGGTGAAGAAGAACGGACGGAAGTCGACCGGAGCGGCGCGACCACGGCCATCGCCGATATCACGGAGCGCCTGGTAGTAGGAGACCGACTTCTTGTCGGCAGCGAGGGCAGCGTCCTTGTAATGTTTCACACGCTCAAGAGCTTCGGTGTGCAGCTTATCGAATTCGGGCTTCTGCGCGATGACCTGCGCGGGCACGAACTGGTCGAGAGGGATCGGAGCGATCGGGTGGAACTCGAACCAGGCAACAGCCAGGGCGACGAGCGAAACCGCAATCTTCCAGAACCAGGTCCTGGATGTCATTGTATCAGGGTTGGTAAGGGGTGAACGACCTTAGGCCTGAACGATGGCGTCGACGTCCTTGCCCATGATGGCGGACTTGTGGACGACCATACGGCCGGAATCGAGTTCGATAGTCACGCGGTCATCCTTGAGGGAGACGACGCG
>Ga0209597_1001495_pt1 | contig 15214 bp, 11 predicted proteins | sample M_140625_MF_Meta_FD_187316 | JGI IMG/M metagenome (GOLD analysis project Ga0209597, IMG submission 187316) | Freshwater microbial communities from Lake Montjoie, Canada to study carbon cycling - M_140625_MF_MetaG (SPAdes) (version 2) | ecosystem: Environmental > Aquatic > Freshwater > Lake...
TAATGCGACCGTTGTCGGCACCGTCGCCGCGACCAAAGGCTTTCAATACGTCATCCCCGATGATCCCCGCCTCTGCCACGACATCTACCTGCGCAAACCGCAGATTCCCATCGCCCGCCCTCTGGAAGAAGGAGACAAAGTCGTGGTGCGGCTGGATCCTTGGGAATCGCGACATGTGAGTCCCGAAGGCGAGGTTATAGAAGTTTTAGGAGGCAACAGTGAGCCGGGAGTGGATCTTCTTTCCTTGATGCGGCGGTACAACTTGCCCGACCGTTTTCCAGACGAGGTTCAAGCGGAAGCGGAGGCCATTCCCGAAGTAGTGCCTCCGGCGGATCACGCGAACAGAGAGGATATGCGCGTGCAACCCGTCGTCACCATTGATCCTGACGATGCAAAGGATTACGACGACGCCATCCATGTCGAACGCCGTGCAAATGCTTGGCGCTTGAGCGTCCACATCGCGGACGTCGCCCACTACGTAAGCTGCGGCACTGCTCTGGACAAGGAGGCGCGGCACCGAGGGAATTCGACTTACCTCGCAGGCCGCGTTATTCCGATGCTGCCGGAACGTTTATCAAACGGAGTTTGCTCACTCAAACCAGGCGTGGATCGGCTGGCTTACTCCGCAATTTTGGACTTCGACGCCGACGGGCAGTTCCGCTCCGCCCGATTCGCGCGCACAGTAATACGGAGCATCGCCCGACTGACTTACCGTCAGGCATTTGCCATTTTGAATAACGACACCCTGCACCGCACCGATCTCCCCACGGTTCCGGAGGGCTCTCTTTGTTACACAAACCCTGCGGTCCAAGAGCGTGTGCATACGGCTTGGGAATTTGCGCAGCTACTTCGTAAAAAACGATTTGAAGCAGGCTCTCTCGATCTAGATTTTCCAGAAGTGAAGGTCTGGCTGGATTCTGAAGGCCGACCAGAACGTTTGGAAAAAATTGAGAACGACCCCTCCCACCAACTCGTGGAAGAGTGCATGCTTGCAGCGAACGAAGCCGTCGCAGCCTCTTTAAAAAAATCCAAGGCGCCCACCGTGTACCGTGTCCACGAGGTGCCTGATCCAGATAAACTGCAGGAGTTTAGGGAAAAAGCACTACACTACGGCTGCAAAATTGGAGATCTCACGCAGAGGCGCGAAGTCCAAAAACTATTGAAGATGATCCGAGGGAAACCGGAGGAATATCTTCTAAAACTGGAGTTTCTAAAAAGTCTCAAGCGGGCGGCCTACGGAGTGCTTCCCCTCGGACATTACGGACTCGCCAAGGCCAATTACACGCACTTCACCAGCCCCATTCGCCGATACGCGGACTTGCTAGTGCACCGGGCTCTAGCCGGAGAACCGGGAGGACGCGCAGGCGAATTGGCTGCCACAGCGACCCACATTTCCACGACAGAACGCCAATCGGCCGAAGCCGAAAAGGATTCCGTGCAGCGCAAAAAAATGGAGTTTTTCGAGCGTCAATTACGCTCACGCAACCCGCAGGTTTTCACCGCAGTGATTATCGACGTACGTAGTCACGGGCTCGTACTTGAACTGCCCGATGTGCTCTTCACGGGGATGATTCATGTGAGCCGTTTGCCCGATGACTTTTACACCTTCGATCCGGTGCGCCTTCAATTCCGAGGTAAACGGAACCGCAACGTGTTTGAATTAGGAGAGCGCCTCGAGGTGAAAGTATGCCGCGTAGACACCTTTAAAAAACAGGTGGATTTTGAGATAGCCCAGCTGCAAACAACCTCTGGGCGCAAGACGGAGCCCGAGGTAAAGCAAAGAAACAATGGGAAGCGACCCGGGAGAGAAGAGACTCGGCAAAAGCGAAATCCTTCCGGCGCTAAGTCTGGAAAAAAGACCGAGGCACCCAAACAAGGCGGAGGCACCAGAGCGCCCAAGCGCCGCAGACGGTAGATGAACTTGAAAATCTTTGCCGTAGGAAAGCCGAAACTGGCGTTCGCAAAAACCGGTGTGGAAGAATACACGGAGCGCTTGCGACCGTGGGTGGGAAGCACATTAGAATTTGTAAAAGCAGGGTCGAAGGAAACGGAAAGCGCAATGCTTTTGGAGCGCAGCACGGGGTGCGTGCGGGTTGTCTTGGACGAGCGCGGGGAGGAAGTCACCAGTCGGGCTTTAGCGGGACGAATCACTCAATGGGAACAGGATGGCTCGGTGAAGTCTGTCGCGATCTTAATCGGAGGCGCAAACGGTCACACCGCAGAGCTGCGGGCGGCGGCGCATTGGACCTGGTCGCTAAGCAAGCTCACTCTTCAGCACGAAATGGCACTCTTGCTTGTGTTGGAACAACTCTACCGCGCCTACACGATCAAAGCCGGAACGCCCTACCATCGGGATTAAAGACATCCCGTTGCCAACCCCTCGTCCCAGCGCGCCTAGTCGTGCCGCAACGCCTTCACGGGCTCCAAGCGTGCAGCAACCAATGCAGGCACCAGTGCTGCCAACGCACAAATGACAAACGCGCTAGTGCAGATAATGGCCAAATCCTGCGGGATCAACTTCGCCGGAATTTCGTGAAACTGATACACTCCAGGTGGGAAAATCTGAATACCCATCTGTTCTGATAGCCAGTCTTTAAACTCATTGCGCCAACGCAATACAGCCAGACCTAATCCGACGCCGGTGATGTTTCCAAACGCACCAACTACCATGCCCTGCGTCAGAAAAACCCACACGATCTGCGAGCGAGTCGCACCGAGTGCCTTCATAACACCAATTTCCCGAGTCTTCATCACCGTCACAGTAATGAGCGTATTCATGATGCTAAACGCCGCCACAATCACGATAAACAGGAGCAAGAAAAACATCGTGTTCCGCTCCAAGCGAATCGCATCGAACATCTCGCGATTGAGATCCATCCAAGTCAGCACAAACAAATCGGAGTTCTTCCTGCGGATTTTCACCGCCACTTCTTGCGCCACATTAGCATCCTTCAGCCACACGCTCACGCCGTGCACCATGTCCCCTATTCCGTATAACTCCTGACCGATATGCAACGGCACTAACAACGTCTGCGAATCGTATCCATAACGCCCCGAGGAGAACAGCCCAGTGACAGTCAGTTCCGCAGGCAAAATTAGTGAGCGCAGTTTTTGAATGGCCTCTTTCGGATTCTTTGCTGATTCCGCTTCATTCAACGCCTCCAACACCGGCCCAAAATCTTTGGCCGGATAAACCGTAATCTTATCCCCCACCATCAACCCGAGCTCCTTCGCCAAGTCCCCTCCCAAAAGCGCCGAGTCGCCCGTCAACGTCGAGGTGCCAGCCACAATTGAACCCACCACTCCATCCCGCGCTCCCTCTGCCTCAGGATCCACCCCCCGGATCTGCGCCGAACGCACCGACCCCAACGCCGTTGAAAGTAAAACAGGTCCCTCCACAAATGGAGCCGCATTCACCACATCCTTGAACCCCGTGAGTTTCGCAGGCAAAGTGCGCCATTCCGGTAGAGGCCCGTTAATGACAATGTGCGGATCAAACCCGATCACCTTGTTACGTAATTCCTGATCGAATCCCGTCATTACAGAAATTACCAAAATCAACACCGCAATGCCCAACGTGACTCCGAGCACAGAAACTACTGTGATCACCGAGACGAAGGTGCGCTTGGGTTTAAGAAAACGCAGCGCTAGAAAAAGACTAAAGGGCAATTGCACTGCGAAGCATTGAGGGAAGGCGGGTAAAATGTCTAGTGCTCTATAACAGAGTTGAGCTCAAGACCCCGTCACCATTCCCAGATAAATTCCCAGCGCTTACGCCTCCACCCGATACGTCTGCAATCTGCCCCACGGCGGCCACGCACCCTGTTTGCGAACTCCCTGTCCGTGGGCACCCGAGAGCACTAGCGTCCCGCCATCTGCTGTAAACCTTGCGTGGGTAATCCGCTTTTTCGTATCCAGCGAGGTAACTAGACTGCCATCTGTCGCGGAAAAAAGGCCCGCATTCCAAGTCCCCTGCGCCTGCCGACCCGCCATAAAAAAGTGCGTCCCCGTCGGGTGCCACGCAATACTTTCCATCAAGCCGGCTCCCTGCAACGCGTCCTTAATTTGATCCACGCGTTCGCCTCGCGCCCAGTTCCAACGCTGCCACGTCATCTTGCCGTTGCCCGCCATTGGGTCGCCCATGGGACCCATCCCGCAACATAGCAGAACGGAGGCGTCCGGAGAAAAAGCTAGGCCGTAAATACCGCCACAGTAATGGTGCGTCTTGGTCGTTCCCCACGAAGTAAATTCGGGCGTTGTCCACTGCGACACGGGTTGCCCCGAAGCTGCGTCGTTCAAATTCCAGACACGAACCTCGCCCATCATATTGGCAGCCGCCAAGTGCCTGCCGTCCGCAGTAAACGCGCAACTGAGAACCGGAGGCGTGTGACCAAAGGCCGCAACCAAGTCTCCACTGCGCGTATCGAACACCTTCACCGAAGGTTCGCTTTCCGCTGCTGGCTCGTACTTCCAGCCACCCGGAACGTATTGTCCCGTAGTCGTCGCAACCCTCGATCCATCCGGAGAAAGCGCCATTTGCCAGCTCCAAAAACTATGCGCTTTCAGTCGGCGCCAACAACGACCACTTGCCAGATCGTGCCACAAAAGCATCCCGTCGTACCCTGCGGAAATCAGAGTCTGATTATCAGGCAACAACACGCAACCACTCGCGTAAGATTGATGCGCCCCTTCGAGTGCTTCGGCTTGGCCAGTCGCGACGTCCACCGAATACACGCGGCCATCCACGCACGCAGCGAATGCGCGCGAACCATCCGAAGTGAAGTCGAGACCGAGAACACCCGTGGCAAGTTTATGGTCGTGAGTAAGAGTAAGCTTCATGGGTCACGCGAGCAGCTCGCGAATCGGCGCGATCTTGTTTTCAACGCGGTGAAACGTAGGCATTCCGGGGAGGTCGTACTCGCCGTTGGGATCAATCCCCAAAGCAGTGAAGATCGTAGCAAACAGGTTTTGTTCGTTGTACGGCTTTTCTAAAACGTCCACTCCATCCACGTCGGTGGCCCCAGTCACGACACCGCGTTTGAGGCCGCACCCCGTCATCATCATACTCCACGCGTTCGGATAATGGTCGCGGCCCCTCGCCGGATTAAGCCAAGGCGTGCGCCCAAACTCGCCCATCGCAATCACAAGCGTCGAATCCAGAAGACCCCGCTCTTCAAGGTCGTTGACCAAATGAAACAACACCCGATCAAGCTCGGGCACAAGCATCTGGTGGATTTCGTGCTGAAACACATGGTTGTCCCAGTTCATCCCGTTGGCCACCATGACGAAGGGTGCCCCGTTTTCCACCAAGTGCCGCGCCATGAGCGAGTGTTGGGCGAAACTCCCCGGACCATACCGTTCGCGATCTTTTGCAGGGAGCTTGTTTACATCAAAAAGATCAGCACTTGCCGTCATTCCTTTCATACGCTCAAACGCAGCGTTCTGACCTCGCGCAATACCACTACGGCGATCCCTTTCGAACTTCGAAGTCAGGAATTTTCGCAACAACTCACGAGACTCTTTGTCATCCGGGGAGAGCCCCTCCGTAGCCGCCCCAAGCAATTGCGTGTAATCCCCACCCAAGCGTACTGGTGCGTGCTCCGCCCCCAACCAACCCGCCCAATTCCCAGCTTTGAACGACTCAAATTCATTGCCCCCAGGAATGGGATCCAGCAGCACAAAATTTGGAATCTTCGCGTCCAACTGACCCATCGCCTGGGAAAGTGAACTCCCCAGCGTAGGGCGCGTGAAACCAGCTCTCTCTGGGTTTCCGCGCTGCAATAAATTGATCGCCTGCAGATGCTCCGACTGCGTCGTCTTCATACTGCGCACGACGTTCAGTTTGTCAGCGATGCGCGCACAATTCGGAAGTAGAGAAGAGAAATGGACGCCTGGAATCGCCGTCGAGATGCTCCCGAAAGGGCCACCACTGGGGCGCCCGGGCTTGGGATCCCATGTCTCAAACTGACTGGGCGCACCACATAACCAAAGCAGGATACAGTGCTTCTGCGCCTTCTTGGTTTCAGCGGCAAAAACTGGATTTTCAAACAGTCCGGTGAAACTCGAAACGCTTGCCAACGCGCCACCAGTAAGGCCCTTTAAGAAAAGGCGGCGATGCAAAAGATGCTCATCGACGCGGCACCCGCTGGGAAGACCTTGAATGGGATCTTTTGACATCATCAGGGCATGGTTAAAAATTCAGCGCTGCTCATGAGTGCCCACAGTAAATCACGCACCGCCTCGCTGTGGCGGCCTTGGCGACTAGATAAAAATGCAATCGATTGCCCCGCTTCGGCTGCGTCTGGTGAACGCCCGTAGACTGCAAGAAACGCTGCCTCGACGCAGGCGGCGGGCTCGGAGATCGCCGCCAACCGCTCCAATGTGGCGCCTGGAGTTGACTTGAGAACTTGCGCAATCGTCGGCCCATTTGTGAAAAACTGCGCCTGCTGAAATGACGCGCTGTAGTCTCGGGGCAACACGTCGGGCACCGCTCCCACAGTTGCGCGGCGCAATGGTTCATCGTCTGGCGCAAGCCCCGCAGCGATTCTCCAAGAGCGGGCGATTTGCTCACCAGTAAGCGGTCGCTCCATGGCGCACGCGAACGTCTCGAGGGCCGTCTCGCCTGCACCCAGAGCGTAAGCACGGGACAGCAAAATTCCTCGCACGAAACGCCGCACATCATAACCGCTCGCCCAAAAATCTCGGGTAAGCCACTCAAGTAGTTCAGGATGACTGGGAACGTTGCGCGCGTTGATCTCGTCAGCCGGATTCACTATGCCACGCCCGAGCAATGCAGCCCACATTCGATTCACAAAAGCCTTTGCCAATAGGGCGTTATCCTGTGTCGCAACTTCTGCGAAGGCTTCCCGTCGCGAGTACTTTGGCACACGCACTTTCGCCTTCGGATCGACATATTTATCGTCGCTATCCTCCTCTTTTTTATCACCCGAAGGCCACGTCTCCGGCAGCGAACGCCCGCTCAGTAGCGTCACGATGGCCGGTTGCGATTCCTTCTTGAGGTTCGTAAAATTCGCGAAACCGCCAATCGCCGACTCAGCCACGCCGGTCGTTCCTTCCACATTTTTACCCCTAGAAAATGCAGCCACCAAACCCCAGTAATGCGCCTGCTTTATCTCCCTCGCCAGCGGGTGGTCGTGGCACTGGGCGCAATCGATTCTTGTTCCGTACACCATCGGCGCCACCGCCTCGGCAATCGCCTGATGCTCATTTTTACGTTCGTAAAGAAACCACGTCGCCCCCTTGTCTTCCGATGTCTGGGGCCGAGCACTCAGGACAGCATGAACGGTTTCGTTCCATGGCCTGTTGGTACGGAAAGACGATTCCAAAAAGGTCCACCAACCGTTTTGCCTGCGCTTATCCTCCTGCCCCGCCCGCTTGGCTCGCCCCATGAGAAAGACGTCCCAGAGCTCGCGCATCCGGACCGCATATTCGTTGGACGAAAGCAATCGATCCACCAACACACTTCTCCGAGCGGACTCTGGCGCTGCAAGAAACTCCGCCATTTCCTTCGCCGTGGGAATACGGCCCGCCACATCCAAAGTCACACGCCGACAAAAAACGTTGTCAGCAAGTGGCGGCGCAGGTGTCACCCCATGCTGAGTCCACCCGTCAGCGATCAGGACGTCCACGGCCTCGGTCACGGATCCAAATTGCCGCTCGACTTGGGCCTTCCCCACCTCTGTTGGCGCAACAGTCATCGCGGCGATCCACTCTCGAATGGCCTCGCGCTCCGACTGGGAAAGCTGTTTTTTCGGCGGCATGTGCGCTTCGACTCCTTCTGCGAGCTTGAGAAAAAGCGGACTCTCCTCCGGCTTACCCGGCACTACTACCACTCCGTCATCGCCGCCCTTGAGCACGGCCTGCGGGGTATCCAGTTCCAAGCCGCCTTTTTGCTCAATTGGACCGTGACATTTGACGCACTGCACGTCGAGAAGCGCCTGCACTTTACCCGCCCACAAGCGCCCTGCATCCGCCGCTAGAGCCGCAGGGGCACAGGCGAGAGCGAGCGATAAACGGAACAGAATTTGGGTGGACATGGCGAACCAAAAGCCAACTCCTCACGAAACGTAATCTTAGGAGTTAGACTCGTGAAAGTACACTATGGCGCTTCCCTCTCCGAGCTGAACACACGCTCGGCGGCTGCTTCAAATTTATGGAATAGGATGCCCCTTCGCTGCGGTCCAAAGTGCGTACCAATCTTCGCGCTCGAGTCTCAATTTTGTCGCAGCAGCCGCCGCTCGAATCCGCTCGGGCTTGTGCGTGCCAATCACCGGAAGCGGCCCTGCGGGATGCGCAAGAATCCATGCGTAAGCAAGTTGATCCAGCGTTGCACCGTCATATTTTTCAGACAGTTCCCGCCCAACGGCCTGCAAACGTTGGCTGGCCGCATGTGAGGTGTCCCACAACAAAGCCCTCGCAAGAGGACTCCACGCCATAGGCCGGTAACCGTGCTGTTGAGCATGATCAAAGATGCCGTCGTAGACCGGATCCATGTGCAGCAAACTAAACTCCACCTGATTGGTCACCAACGGCTTCAGCATCCGTGAATTCAGCGCATCAAACTGTGTCACGCTGTAGTTAGATACACCGGCGCTGCGAATCTTACCTTCCTTCAGCAGGCGGTTCAGCCCCTCAGCCGTTTCGTCGACCGATGCAAGCCAATCGGGACGATGCACCAACAAAAGATCCAGATAATCTGTCCTGAGAAACCGGAGCGACTTCTCCGCACTTTTCACGATTCGCTCGGCGGTGGCATTGTAAAACGCAGTCTTACGATCGGGATGAAATTCGCAAGGGACGTAGATCCCGCATTTACTCACGATTTGAAGCCGCTGGCGCAGAGAACCATCCACCGCCATCGCCGCTCCAAGGGCCTCCTCTACGCGGTACACTCCGTAAATTTCGGCCGTATCCACGGTGGTGATGCCAACCTCTTCGCACACTCGCAGGCGATGGTGCAACCCCTCGACCGTGCGCGTGGCAGGATCATCCAAAACTCGCCACGTACCGAATACCAAGCGCGAGAATTCTGGGCCGTCGGAAGAAAGAGAAACTTTTGGAACCATAAGGAAATAAGCAAATCACGTGAGGCCGCCCGAAATCAATCAAAGCAATGCAAGGAGGGACCAATCGATTGCCTGCGGGCAACCCCGCGGAATCACTCCGAAAAAGTCCATACGTACAAGTCTTCAACTTTCTTCCTCGCCCAAGGGGTCTTGCGTAAAAAGGTGAGACTCGACTTCACGCTCGGCTCCCAATTGAAACAGCGAACCTCAATACGCTGCCCTAACTCCTCCCATCCATAATGGGCCACCAGCGCCAAGAGGACTTTTTCCAAAGTAACCCCGTGCAACAAATCATTAGGATGGGCTTGTGACATGGCTCAGTTTAAAATGAAAATTAGAAAAACGCTGGACTCCGAAAGAGACTGCGCCAATAGAGAAAGGGATTATGGCAAAAGGAAACAACAGTCAGAAAAAGGAAACAAAGAAACCCAAGAAGGAAAAACCTAAAGTGTTGGCGACGCGAAAAACTAATTGATTCGATCAATCACCCCCATGTCCAGACAGTTGCACCTTGCGGTGCTGTTGCTAGTGGCGGCCATGCTCCCAACCGGCGCAGCACGCAAGCCCTCAGCGGCGTTGACTGAAGCTCTGGAAAAACACGACGCAACCGCCATCCGTGAGGCTGTGGCCGCGGGTTTGGAAACGCTGGGCGACCGCGCGGGGAGACCCGAAGTCCCAGACGAGTTTCACCCGGTGTCCAGCGATCTAAAGTCGCTAACCGCCGCAGAAGCTGAGAAAGGCTTTCTTGTCCTTGTGGATAGGTTAGCAGAACCGTTTCCTTGGACGAGAGATACCCCGCCAGAGGCTTTAACCATGCCTTTGCGCGCCGTCGCATCGGTTCTAACGGCCGCGGCGAACACGCTCCTGTGCGCTCAAGATCACGACGGCAAGGCTCGTGCAACCGGGACTTGCGCAGCTACATTTCTCATCAAGGCACAGCGCGACGCAGGCGCTGGATGCTTTCCTTTTCCAGCAGCTAAAGGGACTTCCAAGGCGAGGGCGATGGAGGTTGCAACCCGCTTCATTGAGCAGGCCGAGAAACAGGGGCGCCTCCAAGATATTGTGCGCAATGGTTGGGTCTTCGACGACTTGTCGGATGGCGGCCTGCAGTTTGATAACGGCGAATGCGGCGTCGCCATGTGGGAATGGTACGCAGCCACCGGCGACCCGGAGGCGCGCGAATCAGCACTCGCTGCGAGCGAGTGGGCGATGAAACGCCAGCTTGTCCCCAATTGGAATTACAACAGTTTTTCCGTCAATCTCCTCGCCAAATCGTTCGCGATGATCGGTGATTCGCGCTTCCTGGAGGCCTCGTTACAAAAAGCCCTCCTCGGCGTCATTCCCGGCCAGCTCACCGATGGCCCACGCGCTGGTCGCTGGATGGATCCACACAACGCTCGACCCGCCTACCATTACATCATGATTCGCGGACTAGCCCAACTTGCCTCGGTGCTTCCACCAGAACATCCGGACAAGGCCGCGATCAAAAATGCGCTCCAACTTGGACTCAGTTGCCGCAATCAGGAAATCGCAGCAAAGGGCATTATGAACAAAGATAAGGCGACTGAAGCGCTTCTTCTTGTGCACACTGTATTCGCCTCCGAACCTGAATTTCTCCAGAAAACCGCCTCCACACGAGCACTTGAATTGATCGCTGGAGCGCTCGCGCAAGAAGCCCTCGCCGGAAAAATTTTCCCACTTTCCCCAGGCGAGTGGACCGCATTTCTCGCTCACACGTTAGCCCACGTCGCCAACTCAGGACGTTGAATTAAAACGGTACGGATTTTCGCCTCCGCACCCGCACCGCTTACATTTCTCGAGCCCAATCCGGACGCTGTTTCAAGTGAAACAACATCTCACCCGCCTTGGGAACGTGCAGAATGCCCTCCTCTTCCCTATTAGCAAAGTCCTCCACGCGGATGGATGCAGGATCTCTGTAACCTAGGTTTATCGCCTTACAGGTTGCTTCTGGAATTCCCGTGGCCAGAGTCACTTGAACTCGGCAATTCTCGAGCCCATCCATATAAGAGCCAATACCTCGCACATGAGTGGAATGCGCGAGGATGCCCCAGGGGTAGTCTTTAAATTTGTCCCATTGCTGGAGAAAAAAGTCGCGGCAATGGTACCCGATCTCCTTGATGAGCGCGCCATGCGTGAGTGAAATCTCGTGAATGTGCGGCGCGTAAATGATGAGCTCTCCCCCGTCGGCAACCACTGGCTCGAGCTTGTACATGCACTTGCCCCCAACCCAAAGTTCGTCGTACATCTTGGGTGCGCAGGAAAGCACCGTATGGAAGGCGCGCTCTTTGGTTTCGATGTGCAACTGGCGGGAAAGCTCACTCGCCGCGTCCCACGCGCCCTCGGGCGTACCGCAGAAAAGACCCGCCAGTTTTCCGTGATCTACAACCATCGCGAGACACGTTTTGGGAACCTTCACTAAAGCCGCTGCGCGATCCACCACCTTGCGCACTGGCGTCCACTTGTTGCCTATGATCATTGGGTTGGTCACCACCGCACCCAACCAATGAAAGAAGTTCAGAATTTCAGGCCCGCTCACGCCCGGAAAAAGATACTTATTCCCTCCAGAAAATCCGACGACCTCGTGCGGGAATACCGGACCGCAAATGATAATGCGATCGTATTCCAACACGCTGGCGTTGATGTCCACCGGAACGTCCATCGCAAAGAGACCACCGCTGAGCGCACTGATCTCATCACTGCCGATAACGCCTATCCGCTTAAGTGCAGCTGGATTATCCCATTGATGATTACGAAACCCCACTGCAGCGTACTTTCCTGTGCGCTCCTCAAGCGAAATCTCCAACCTCTGACAAATCGCCTCCTCACTCATCGGCTGATGCGTCCCCAAGGCAATCATCACATCAAGCTCGCGCACCACTTTGCCGAGGTGCGAATGAAGTATCTGGAACAATTGCCCCACCGGACAAGTCCGCGTGGAGTCCGGGATAATTAACACCACGCGTTTCCCACGATAATCCTCAAGCGGACAAGATTCACTCACCAAACGAATAACGTCTGAAGGCGAAACGGAGGATCCAACAGGCGCGACACAAGAAAGGGGGGAAGGGTATTGCATGGGCTTTATTCAGTATCTAACGCTTGGCTGTACGAGCAATCGCTTCGGCGCGGTTCGTATACAAAATCAGGCGGTCAGGCAGGCGTCCAAGGCAGACAATAACTCGCCGACAGACGCTTCAGTCTCATCTCCCATGTTTGAGAGCCGGAACGTTTTACCTTTTAGCTTTCCATAACCGCCGTCGATAATAAAACCGTGGGAGCGCTTCACGCCCGCCACCAAAGCGGCCACATCAATCCCACGGTTATTGGAAACGCACGTCAACGACTTGGAGCGATAACCTTCCGGCGCGAAGAATTCTAATCCATGACGGCGCACCCAATCATGAACCAGCGCGTTTGTGGCAGAATGCCGAGCGTGCCGAGCTTCAATCCCTTCGGCAAAAATATCCTCCAACTTGGATTCCAACGCGTAAATGTGCGAGATCGAGGGAGTGGAAGGAGTCATATCCTCGAGTTGATTCTTTTGGAACTCAATGAAATCAAAATAGTAGCCGCGCCCCGAAATAGAGGCGGCCCGGCGCATGGCCTTTTCACTGGCTGAAAAAAGGGCCAGACCCGGTGGCATTGCGAGAGCCTTCTGGGAACCAGTTAGCAGCACATCGATCCCGAGAGCATCCATCGCAATGGGCACAACAGAAAAGGATGAAACGCTGTCTACGATCAGGCAAACTTCAGGAAATTCCCGCATCATTTCGGCGATCTCAGCCAGCGGTGACATCACGCCAGCGGAGGTTTCATTATGAATCACAGTCACCGCATCGAAGCCTCCCTGCTTGAGATGCTCGCGGATTTTTTCACCTCGAACAGGTTGCCCCCATTCTACTTGCAACGCGACAGCGTCCTTGCCGCAGCGCTTCGAGACGTCGAGCCACTTATCTGAAAACGCGCCGCACATACAGTTCAGAACCTTGCCCGAGCCCACCAAATTGCGAACGGCCCCCTCCATCACTCCCCAAGCAGAGGACGTAGAAAGAAAGACAGGTTGCGTCGTCTCAAATAGCGTCTGCAAGCGAGACTGAATACCGCCGTAAAGTGATTTAAAATCGCCGCTGCGGTGCCCAATCAAAGGCTTGCAGAATGCGGCGAAGGTTTTCTCGGAGACTTGGACCGGACCTGGGATAAAGAGTTTCATTGAAATAAGAGGTGGTGGTAAGGCTGTTTGAAATGGCCTCGGAATAAAAAATTACGAGCGGCCAAGCACCTCGATAATCCGAAGTGAGGCCCGGAGATTGTTGCTAAAAACCAAGGCCTGGAGGCAGCCCCATTCCACCAGTGAGCTTGCCCATCTCTGAACTCGCTAGAGCGCGGCCTTCTTCGATGGCCTTGCGTACGGCCGTCAGAACCACTTCCTCCAACATTTCAACATCCTGTGGATCAACAACCTCAGGAGATATTTTGATGGAAAGCACATCTCCACCGCCGTTTGCAACAACGGTGACCTTCCCTCCTCCAGCCGTTGCCGTGACTGTCTTCTTCCCAAGATCTTCCTGCGCTTTAAGCATTTGCTCCTGCATCTTCTGCGCCTGCTGCATCATTTTTTTTATATTCATAAATCAGCTTACACCGCTTCTAAACGGGCTTTAAAAATCTCTAGGGCTTTCCGAATCAGTGGATCGTTTTTAAATTCTTCCATCGGATCCTTGGGTAAAACTTTCTCAGGCGCAGGCGGTTGGGCCACCGGACGCAATTGAATACCCGCGCGCATTCCCACACTCAGCTTTAACGGAAAGCCCGCGACTTTCTGAAGGACTCCCTCCAGAAATCCACGATTATTCTCTTGGGCAACATACTCCACTGCAAGCGTTTGATCTGCAGGAAAAAGAATATGCGCGATCCCCCCTACAACCTCAGCCAGCACCCCCGCCTCCACCCACATCGAGATTAAAGGCCGCTCTTTACGAACCATCTCCACCATTGTGGGCCAAAGCTCTTCTACCTTCCAAACGCGATCGGACGATGAATCTACGACCTGCGGGACGGCCTTCTCCTGAACCGGTGAACGCTCAACAACGGGCGCGTGCTCTCCGCCGGGCTTCGTCGCTTCAGGGGCTTGAAGATTGCTATTTTCCTCGGACTTGGCGGCTGAGGTTTTCGGAATCACTGAGGCGGCCTGCGAAATCGTACTTGCCGGAGGTTGGTGAACAACAGTGGCGGCTGGCTTAGCCGCGGGAACAGTCAACGCGACGGACCTTGGCGGCTGCTGCTTGGGGCGACTTGGAGCAGAAACGGTGCTTTTCTCGCTGGGAGAACGCCCCTCGCGAATCGCGCCCAAGGCATCGAGGACTTCGCCTAGCGTGACCTGAGAAATAGCTTGGATAGCACGCAGCAAGGCTACCTCCAAATACATCTGTTTGTTTGAGGCCCACTTCATACGCTGCTCAGCCGAGGCGCACAGATCAATCAACTCTAACAAACGCTCCCGATTCACATCCGCACACTGCGCTTGAAGTGCCTCCACGACAGAACGTCCCAACTCTTCTTCAAGTCCACGAGGATCCGCTTGGGCGAGCAAAAGGTTGCGCAGATGGCCGATTAAATCTCCCATCAACTGAGTCAGGTCACGGCCAGCCTCCGCCTGTTCGTGTACCAAGCGCATCGCGTGGGGAGCGTCCTGCGCCAACAGTGCACCGCAGAGCTCGCTTACCGTCTGCCGCGAAGTGAAGCCGAAAACAGAAAGCACATCCTTTTCCTCTACGGTCTCTCCGCAGAACGCAACCAACTGGTCCAGCATGGATTCAGCGTCGCGCATCCCGCCGTCAGCACCAACGGCAACAGCCAGCGCCGCCTCGTCGCTAAGAGCCACACCTTCTTGCGCTGCGATGTGCTTGAGGTGCCCGGCGATGACGGGAGCGCCGATTCGTTTCAGATCAAACCGCTGACACCGAGAAAGAATGGTCGCAGGAAGCTTCTGGACGTCTGTGGTGGCGAAGAGGAATTTGACGTGTTGAGGAGGCTCTTCCAACGTCTTTAGCAGCGCATTAAAGGAACCGGCCGATAGCATGTGCACCTCGTCGACGAGATACACTTTG
>Ga0209597_1001501_pt1 | contig 15194 bp, 17 predicted proteins | sample M_140625_MF_Meta_FD_187316 | JGI IMG/M metagenome (GOLD analysis project Ga0209597, IMG submission 187316) | Freshwater microbial communities from Lake Montjoie, Canada to study carbon cycling - M_140625_MF_MetaG (SPAdes) (version 2) | ecosystem: Environmental > Aquatic > Freshwater > Lake...
CCTTTGTCCGCGGCGACATCGCCGACCGCAGCCTCGTCGAGGGGCTCCTGTCCGAGCACAAGGTGCGGGCAGTCGTCCACTTCGCCGCCGAGAGCCACGTCGACCGGTCGATTCACGGCCCGGGCGACTTCGTCGATACGAACATCGTGGGCACATTCCACCTCCTGGAGGCGACCCGGGCGTACTGGTCGACGCTGCCGCCGGCCGAGAAGGAGGCGTTCCGGTTCCTCCACGTTTCCACCGACGAGGTCTTCGGCACGCTCTCCGCGTCCGATCCGCCCTTCGCGGAGACGAACCAGTACCGCCCCAACAGCCCCTATGCGGCGAGCAAGGCGGCGAGCGACCACCTCGTTCGCGGCCACCATCACACCTACGGGCTGCCGGTCCTGACCACCAACTGCTCCAACAACTACGGGCCTTGGCAGTTTCCCGAGAAGCTCATCCCGCTGATCATCGCCAACGCCCTCGCCGGAAAACCGCTGCCGATCTACGGCGACGGCATGCAGGTCCGTGACTGGCTCTACGTTGGCGACCATTGCTCGGCGATCCGCCGCGTGCTCGAGGCCGGCAGGCTCGGTGAGGTCTATTGCATCGGCGGGTCGAGCGAGAAGCCGAATATCGAGGTGGTGAAAACGCTCTGCGGGATCCTTGACAAGGAACGGCCCCGCTCCGACGGAACGTCGTACACCTCGCTGATCACCTACGTGAAGGACCGGCCCGGCCACGATCGACGCTACGCGATCGACGCCCGGAAGATCTCGGCCGAACTCGGCTGGAAGCCGGCCGAAACGTTCGAGACCGGCCTGCGAAAGACCGTCCGCTGGTATCTCGACCACCAGGACTGGGTGGCCGACGTGACCAGCGGGGGCTACCGCGACTGGATCGCCAAGCACTACGGCTGACCCGGAACCGACGTCCATGAAAATCGTGCTCGTCGGCAAGGCAGGCCAGGTCGGCCACGAACTCCTCCAGCCCCTGGCCGCGATCGGCGAAGTCGTGTCGTTCGACCGCACCGGTGCCAACCTCGAGCGGCCCGACGAACTTTCGGCCCTCCTCCGCCGCGAACGGCCAGACGTGATCGTCAATGCCGCGGCCTACACCGCGGTCGACAAGGCCGAGAGCGAGTTCGAGCGGGCCCGACTCGTCAACGCGACGGCTGTCGGAGCCATGGCCCGGGAGGCCGCCGATCTCGGAGCCACGCTCGTGCACTATTCGACCGACTACGTGTTCGACGGCACGAAGGCGGGCCGCTACGTCGAAACCGACGAGCCGAAGCCCCTCTCCGTGTACGGCGCGACGAAGCTCGAAGGCGAACGGGCCGTCATGGATTCGGGTTGCCGCTACTGGATCTTTCGCACCACCTGGGTCTACGCCGCCCATGGCCATAACTTCATCCGCACCATGCTCCGGCTCGGTCGCGAGCGCGACGAACTCCGCGTGGTCGACGACCAGTTCGGCGCACCGACGGCGGCGCGGCTGATCGCCGAAGTGACAGCGGCCTGCATCGGCCGGCTCGCGACCGGTTCGCCCCCCGCCTCGGGCGTCTACCATCTGGCTCCGCACGGCGAGACGACCTGGTGCCGGCTGGCCCGGGCAGCCCTCGCGGCAGCCCGCTTGCAGGGCGTGCCGCTCCGCTGCCCCCCCGAAAAAGTGGTCGGAATCGGCACGGCCGACTACCCACTCCCCGCCCGGCGGCCGTCCAACTCGCGGCTCGACACGAGCAAGCTCGAAACTGCCCTCAACATCCGGCTGCCGGAGTGGCAGGATGATGTGCCGGCCGTCGTCGCCGCCATCGTCGCCGAATCCTCCTCCTGATGACCGGATCGCTCCGCATGCAGACACGCAAAGGCATCATCCTCGCCGGCGGCGCCGGCTCCCGGCTCCACCCGGTCACGCTCGCCGTCTCCAAGCAGCTGATGCCGGTCTACGACAAGCCAATGATCTACTACCCGCTGAGCGTGCTGTTGCTCGCGGGCATCCGTGAGATCCTCGTGATCTCCACGCCACAGGACACGCCCCGGTTCCAGGAACTGCTCGGCGACGGCGCCAGGTGGGGTATCGACATCCGCTACGCAGTGCAGCCGAGCCCCGACGGCCTCGCCCAGGCCTTCATCATCGGCGCCGAGTTTCTTGGAGGCGGCCCCTCGGTGCTCGTGCTCGGAGACAACATCTTCTACGGCCACGGCCTCAGCGAGCGGCTGAAGATGGCGAACCGGCAGACGACGGGAGCCACGGTCTTCGCCTATCCCGTGGCAGACCCGGAGCGATACGGCGTGGTGGAGTTCGACCCGAGTGGCCGCGCCCGATCGATCGAGGAGAAGCCGAAAGAACCGAAGAGCCGCCATGCCGTCACTGGGCTGTACTTCTACGACCCACAAGTGGTCGAGATCGCGCGGACCATGAAGCCGAGCCCCCGCGGTGAGCTCGAGATCACCGACGTCAACCGCATCTACCTCGAGCGGAACCAGCTCGATGTGCAGGTGATGGGCCGCGGCGACGCCTGGCTCGACACTGGCACGCACGACAGCCTCCTGGAGGCAGGGCAGTTCATCCAGTCGCTGGAGAAGCGGCAGGGGCTCAAGATCTGCTGCCCCGAGGAAATCACCTGGCGGAACGGCTGGATCGACGACGCCCAACTCGAGCGGCTCGCCGCACCACTCGCGAAGAGCGGCTACGGCCGCTACCTGCTCGACCTCAAGAACGAGGAAGGCCGATGAACGTCACCACGACGGCCATTCCCGGCGTGCTCATCCTTGAGCCAAGGATCTTTGAAGACTCTCGGGGCCACTTCTTCGAGAGTTTCAACCACACGGCCTTCGAGAAAGCCCTCGGGGAACCGGTGTCGTTCGTGCAGGACAACCAGAGCCTGAGCCGGGCACGTGTGCTCCGCGGCCTCCACTACCAGGTCGATCGACCCCAGGGAAAGCTTGTCCGCGCCGTCCGCGGTTCGATCTGGGACGTCGCCGTCGACATCCGTCCTGATTCGCCGGCGTTCGGCACGTGGGTGGCCTGCGAGATCTCGGCCGAGAACCGCCGGCAGCTCTGGGTGCCGGCCGGGCTCGCCCACGGATTCCTCGTGCTCTCAGAGTCGGCCGAGGTGCTCTACAAGACGACCGACTATTACTCGCCCCCGGGCGAGCGGTGCATCGTCTGGAACGATCCCGAACTGGCGATCGAGTGGCCGCTCACGGCCGAGCCGGTGGTGTCGGCGAAGGACCAGCAGGGCTTATCGTTCGCCGAGGCCGTGCCCCGCGTCCAGGCCTAACGCGAATCCAGTCTTGAACCGCCGGCGGCGCGGCCGGCGGTTTCAGAGCTGCGTGGGATTGGGTGCGTCGCCGTAGACTGCCTTTGGATCAAAGGCCTTTTCGTGCTCGAGGAACTCGAGGCTCGTTCCCTGCGCGCGCTCCGCGCCGACCGGCACCTTGCGGTAAAAGCACGAGCGGTAGCCGACGTGGCAGCTGGCCCCTCCTGCGATCGCGACGCGGAGCCAAACGCAGTCTTGGTCGTCGTCGATCCGCATCTCGACCACCTTCTGGACGAGGCCGCTGGTGGCCCCCTTGTGCCAGAGTTGCTGTCGGCTCCGGCTCCAGTAGTGGGCCTCACCAGTCTCGATGGTCTTCGTGAGCGCCTCTCGGTTCATCACGGCCACCATCAGCACCTCGCCCGACGCATAGTCGGTGGTGACGCAGGGGATCAGGCCGGCGGCATCGAACTTGGGGGCCAGATCGTCCCCCTCCTCGACCTGCTCCACGGTCACCCGCTTTCCGAACAGGTTCTCGCTCTCCGACGCGCTTGACACGACACGGCTCCTCGCGAAAGGTTCGACTCGGCTGCTACTATACACCCTGCTTTCCGGCAGTTTTCGCCAGCGGGCGGAGGCAGTCGGACGCGGTCCATTCGCCCTGGAGCCTCGCCATGACGCCAGTCCTTCGCCCCCTCGCCCTCGTCGCCGCGACCACCCTGCTGGCGGCCTCGTCGGCATTCGCCACCGACTGGCCGACGTTCCGCGGCCCCGGCCGCACGGCGGTGGCGCCCGACACCGACCTGCTCGAATCGTGGCCTGCCGAAGGTCCGCCGCTCGTCTGGGAGACGAAGGGCGCCGGCCGCGGCTACGCCAGCCTCGCGATCGTCGGCGATCACATCTACACGCTCGGCGACGGGCTCTCGACCGCCGCCGACAAGGACGAGTATCTCTCGTGCTTCGACCGAGCCACCGGCCGCCAGCTCTGGAAGACGAAGACGGGCGAGCCCTGGAACGACGGCCAGGAATCCTGGCAGAGTTCCCGCAGCACGCCCACCGTCGATGGCGACATGGTCTACGTGATCACGCCGTCCGGAACGCTCGTGGCCTGCAAGGCGGCCGACGGCGCCGAGGTGTTTCGCGTCGACCTCAAGGATCGGTTCGGCGGCAAGAAGGGTGACGGTTGGGGCTACAGCGAGTCGGTCCTGGTGGATGGCGACCGGCTCATCTGCACGCCCGGTGGCGAACAGGCAGCGGTGGTGGCGCTCGACAAGAAGACCGGTGCCGATGTCTGGTCATGCCCGATGAATGACCTCCGCGGTGCCGGTCACTCATCGATCGTGGTCTCTGTAGTGAAGGGGCGGAAAATCTACGTGCAGACGACCGCGAGCGGCCCGATCGGTGTCGATGCCGCCACGGGCACGCTCCTCTGGCGCTACCCGATCGATCAGACGACGGCCGTGATCCCCACGCCCATCGTCCGGGGCGACCTCGTCTTCTTCTCGGCCGGCTACCGGCGGGGCGGGGCCCTGCTCCGCCAGGTGCCGCAGGCCGACGACGGCGTGACGATCGAGGAGATCTACGGCCTCAACACCGACCTCGCCAACAAGCACGGCGGCATCGTGCTCGTCGGCGACCACCTCTACGGCGATTCCGACGACAAGGGTATCCCGTTTTGCGCTGAACTGATGACCGGCAAGATCGCCTGGAAGCAGCGGGGCAGCGGCAAGAACTCCGCCACCGTGATGGCGGCCGACGGCCACGTCTACATCCGCTACGCCGACGGCACGGTGTCGCTCGTGAAGGCCGATCCGGCCGAGTATCGGGAGGTGAGCAGCTTTGCGGTGCCCGGGAGCGGCGAGCGGCCGAGCTGGGCCCACATGGTGATCCTCGACGGCCTGCTCTACCTCCGCGAGGGCGACGCGATCCTCTGCTACGACGTGCGGGCGAAGTAGCGTTGCCCTGAACAAACAGCCGCCGGCCGCCCGCGACTTGCGCGGACGACCGGCGGCCAGAGAGAACATCGCTACGTCGTGTCAGTCGTTGCAGTCAGCGACGCTGCGGTAGATGAGCCCGCCCACGATGCCGCCGACGATCGGCGCTACCCAGAACAGCCAAAGCTGCTGAACAGCCCAGCCGCCGACGAACACGGCGGTGGCGGTGCTGCGGGCCGGGTTCACGCTCGTGTTGGTGACCGGGATGCTCACCAGGTGGATCAGCGTCAGGCAGAGGCCGATCGCGATCGGGGCGATCATGCTGCCGGCCCGCTTGTCGGTCGCCCCGTGGATCACGAACAGAAACACCGCCGTCAGCACCGCCTCGATGATGAAGGCGCTCTGCCAGCCGTAGCCGGTCACGCCGGGCACGGCCGACGGTGAGTGGTCGCCGTAGCCGTTGCTGGCAAAGCCGCTGGCGACGGCGTCAAATCCGGGCAGGCCGCTGGCGACGAGGTAGAGGATGCCGGCGCCGGCGATGCCGCCGACAACCTGGGCGATCCAGTAGGGGATCATGTCCTTCGCCGGAAACCGGCCGCTGGCCACGAGGCCGGCCGTCACCGCCGGATTGAGGTGGCAACCCGAGATGTGGCCGATCGCCGTGGCCATGGAGAGCACGGTGAGTCCGAAGGCGAGCGCGACGCCAGCGAAGCCGATGCCAAGGTCAGGATACGCCGCGGCCAGCACCGCGCTGCCACAGCCACCGAGCACGAGCCAGAAGGTGCCGATCGCCTCGGCGAGAAGTTTGCCGGTCATTGCTAGAAGAATCTCCAAAAGGATGTGCGGGAGAGCCCCGCCCGCCTCTGGCGGCCGACTTCCCGGCTGGGCAACACGCTAGGCGGGAACAACCGTGACGGTCAACGGCAATCGGGGCCGAAGACGAGCCGCGCCGCCCGTCAGCGCAGCAGGGCCAGCAGCCGCGGCCCAAAGATCACAAGGCCCACCATGATCGCCGCTCCAACAGCGACAAGGACGGCGGCACTTGCCGTATCGAGGGCGTCCTTGACCCGCTGATCGGGCCCCGAGTCGAGCGCTCGGGCGAGCGACTCGACCGACGTATTGAACACCTCAGCCGCGATCACGCCACCGATCGACAGGGCGACGAGGCACCACTCCACGGGGCTGATTCCCAGCCACGCGGCCAGCGCAACCGCCGCGAGCGCAACCGGCAGGTGAGCCGCGAAGCTCCACTCGGTGGACACGGCGTGATACAGCCCACGGAAGGCGTCGCCGAACTTCTGCAGCCACGATCGCTTCGGCGGCGTCCAGCCGGGCGTCGACACCGTCAACCTACCTTCACGTAGGGATCGCCCTTCTTCCAGTTGCACGGGCAGAGTTCGTCGCTCTGCAGCGCGTCGAGCACGCGAATCACCTCGGCGACGTTACGGCCGACGCGACCCTGGTTGACGTCGACCCACTGGATCACGCCGTGCGGATCGACGATGAACGTCGCCCGGAGGCAGTAGCCCTCTGTCTTCTCGAGGATCCCAAGTTCCGGGGCTAGTTTCTGGGCGGCGATCAGCGGATAGCCGAGATTGGTGAGATCGGAATGGGCGCGCCGCCAGGCGAGGTGCGACCACTCGTTGTCGGTGCTCCCCCCGACGACCATCGTGTCGCGATCGGCGAACGCTTTGAGCTGCTTGTTGAACTCGGCGAGTTCGGTCGGGCAGACGAACGTGAAGTCCTTCGGGTAGAAGAAGTAGATCACCCACTTGCCCGCATAGTCGGCATTGGTGAGCACCTTCATGTCGTCCTTGCCCGTGCCCACGCAGGCCTGGCAGGAGAACTGCGGAAACGTGTCGCCAACGGTCAGCATGCCTGGAATCTCCACGGAAACGGTGTGGGGCGGATTGCGGCCACGGGCGGAGTGTACGGAGGGGCCGAAGCCCCTTCAACACGGTTTACGCCATCAACCCGCTCGAGCCTTCATACTAGGGTCCCGATGACCGCCGACCAGCAGGACCACAGCCGCCGCGCGACTCCTCGCATCTGCCACGACCCGGTGTCGGGGCGACCGGTGTTCGTGGCGCCCCAGCGCGGGGGCAAGCCCGACGACCGTGCCCTCGCCGCGCGTCTCGGTGACTCGGGCGATCCCCGGGAATGGTGCCCGTTCTGCGCGGGCAACGAGTCGCGAACGCCTCCCGATCTGGCTCGGGCCCCAGCCGATCCGGCGCTGCCCTGGCGGGCGCGGATCGTGCCCAACACCTTCCCGATCACGGTGCCGGCCCCGCGGCAGCCAGAGGGCGGAGAGCCCCGGGAGGCGGTTGGCATCCACGACGTCGTGATCGAATCGCCGCAGCATGACCGCTCGATCCTCGATGTCGATCCCGACGCGTGGCGCGACGTTTGGTCGCTCTGCCGGCAGCGTCTCGCCGTCGCAGCCAGCCTGGATTCGCTCGCCTGGGCGACCGTCTTCAAGAACTCTGGGCCGAAGGCGGGCGCCTCGCTTGAGCACGTCCACAGCCAGATCGTCGGCCTCGACGTCGTGCCGCCCGCAATCGACGCCGAACTGAACGCCGTGCGTCGAGACGCGACAACCTTCCCGCGACTGCTCGAGGCCGCCCGCCGCCGCGGACGCATCGTCGCTGAGCGGGACGACGTCGTGGCGCTCGTGCCGCCGGCGCCACGGCAGCCGTATGAGACGTGGATCGTGGCCACGTACCCGGAGCCGTACTTCCACACAGCGTCTTCGTCGCGAGTCGCGGCGGTCGCCGAACTGACCCGCGACCTCGTTGGCAGACTGGAGCGGCTCGCCCCCGGCTGTCACTACAACTGGTGGCTGCATCAGGCGCCGTTTCCGCGGTCGCTGGACGACGACCGGGTCGCCACCTCCTGGCACTGGCACTTTGAGATCGTGCCCCGGCTCTCGGAGTTTGCGGGCTTCGAGATCGGCACGGGCTGCCACATCACGACCCGCTCGGCCGAGGAGTCCGCGGAGATGCTCCGCGATGCGGGGAGCTAGCCGGTCGCAAGAGCCAGCCAGTCGATGTCGGGTGGCATCCGCACGGCGCCGTGATCGAGGATCGTAACCGGCACGCCCGTGCGGCGGGCGATCTCAGCGGCAGCCTCGCGGGCAATCGTCCGCGGTGAGGCAGGGCCATCATCGTCGCCTGGCGGCGTTGTGTGGGAGAGGACCACGGCGGCCAGGCGAAGGCCTTCGGAGCGGGCTGCGTGAACTACTGCCAGAGTCCTGCCGATCGCCCCCAGCCTCGCGGCATCGACCACGACCAACGGCAGTGAAAAATCGCGTGCGAGGTCAATGCCGAGCGTCTCATCGGCCATCGGCGAGAACAGGCCGCCGGCGGCTTCGACTACTACGACATCCCCGGCGGTGAGGCGAGTGACAAAGCCTGACCGCAGCAGCCGCTCATCCACGTGGCGCCCCTCGGCCCGGGCGCTCGATGGCGGAGCGATGGCCGCCGAAAACGACTGCGGGCAGACGTCCTGCGGAGTTCCTCGGCGCCCCGCGGCGTCCCAAAGCACCCAGGCATCACTCCGCTCGTCGTCCACGGACGCGAATCCGCTCGCCACTGGTTTGTAGGCGGCGACAAGGCTGCCGGCCGATCGCAGGCTTCTGAGGATCGCGGCGGCGACGCGAGTCTTTCCGACGTCGGTATCGGTCCCGGCAAGAAACAGGCCAGCGGCGGCCATGGTTTTCCGATCTTGATCCAAAGGGCTGTTGATTTCGACAGCAGAAGGTTCTAAACTACTAATAGTAATTGAGATGCAATCTCAATTACCGCCCATCTTCGTAAAAAATGCGGATTTGAGAGGCCTCTTTCATGGTCACGTTTTCGCTCGACGACATTTCGGTCGGCTCAACGGTCCGAGTGCGCGATGTGGCTGGCGGCGATGCTGTGGCGATTCGGCTGCTGGAAATGGGTGTCACGCCGGGCGTCGAGATCCGCTTGGTGGGGAAGGCGCCATTTGGCGATCCGCTGGAACTCGAACTCCGGGGCTACCGGCTGTCGATCCGCCGCCAGGAGGCGGCGCGGGTGGCGATCGGCGACCGCTGAACTTGTAGAAGCCAATGACGCCGGGCCCTCTCACCGTCGCCCTGCTCGGCAATCCAAACGTCGGCAAGAGTACGTTGTTCACGGCACTGGCGGGCATTCCCACCAGAGTCGGCAACTATCCCGGCGTCACCGTCGAGGAAAAACTCGGCCGGTTCACGCACCGCGGACGGGCCGTCGATCTCGTTGATCTGCCGGGCACCTACAGCCTCGCGCCGCAGAGCCCGGATGAGCGGGTGGCAGTGGACGTGCTCCACGGTCGCATGCCGGGCGTGCCGCGTCCTGACTGCATTCTTGTCGTGGCCGACGCGACCAACCTGCCGCGGAACATGTTCCTGGCCACGCAGGCGCTGGAAGTCGGCGTGCCGGTGGTCGTGGCGCTCGCGCTGGCCGACGTCGCCGACCGGAAGGGAATCAGGATCGACGTCGCCGAGCTCTCGCGACGGCTCGGCTGCCCGGTCGTTCGGGTCGCGCCACCGACCGGCGAAGGCGTGGCTACGATCCGTGACCGGGTGGTGGAGGCGGCCGCCGGCCCTCCGCCGCGATCTCTGGAACTGGCAGCACAGGAGGCAGGGACAGCCGCACGTCCGGCCGCTGAGACTGAGGCGATCGCCCGCTACGCGGCGATCGAGCGATTGCTCGACGGCGTGGTCAGCGGGGGCGGCGCGGCGGCGCTCGTGGAAGATCGCATCGACGCCCTGCTCACGCACCGCCTGTGGGGCACCCTGATTTTCGCCGGGGTGATGCTGGGGATGTTTTCTTCGATCTTCTGGCTCGCTCCGCCGCTGATGGATCTGATCTCGGCGGGAATGGATCGCCTGTCGGCCTTCGTGGCCGGCGTGCTCCCCGAAGGCGCGATCCGGTCGCTCGTCGTCGACGGCATCCTCGCCGGCGTATCGGGAACGGTCGTGTTCGTGCCGCAGATCGCCTTGCTCTTCCTGTTCGTCGCGATTTTGGAAGGCTGCGGCTACCTGGCCCGCGCGGCCTATCTCATGGACCGGCTGCTCGTGGGCGTGGGATTGAGCGGCAAGTCGTTCATCCCGCTGCTGTCGAGCTTCGCCTGCGCGATCCCCGGCATCATGGCGGCCCGCACGATCGAGAACCGCCGCGACCGCCTGCTGACGATCCTCGTCGCGCCGCTGATGAGCTGCTCCGCGCGGCTACCGGTCTATCTGCTGCTCTGTGGGGCCTTCGTGCCCGACCGTGCACCAGGGCTGCCCTGGTTGCCGATGAAGGCCGCGGTCCTCGCCGGCCTCTACGCCCTCGGAGTCGTGGTCGCAGCCGCCGTGGCCTGGGTTCTCTCACGGACCGCGTTTCACGGCCCGCCGCAACCCTTCGTGATGGAGCTCCCCGGCTGGCGGTGGCCGCGGCCGGCCGTCGTGCTTGAGCGGGCCCGTGAGGCTGCCTGGTCGTTCCTGCAGAATGCCGGCACGCTGATCGTGGCGCTGAGCATCGTGCTCTGGGCGCTGATGACCTACCCGCAGAACGAGCAGGCGGTCGACGCCGACGTGGCCGCCCTGCGGCAGTCGGTCGGCGAGCGAATCGCCGCGGCGGACGATGACGACCCCGATCGCGTGGAGTTGGTCGCTCAACTGGAGGCGATCGACACGCCCGAGGGCCTTGCGGCGGCTCGGCGGGGAGCCGCCCAGCGATACAGCGTCCTTGGTCGCGCAGGCAGATTCATGGAGCCAGTCGTCAAGCCACTGGGCTGGGACTGGCGGATCGGTTGCGCGGCGCTGGCGAGCTTTCCGGCCCGCGAGGTGGTGCTCGGCACGCTCGGCGTGATCTACAACCTCGGCGACATCGATCCCCAGGAGGCCGAGGGAGCCACCTCGCTCGAGCGGCGGCTCAAGGCAGCCCGCTGGGACGGCACGAACCGGCCCGTGTTCACGCTGCCCGTCGCCCTCTCGATCATGGTGTTCTTCGCCCTGTGTGCGCAGTGTGCGAGCACGCTGGTGGTGATCGGCCGCGAGACCGGCTCCTGGGTCTGGCCCGTCGTCACGTTCACCTACATGACGGTGCTGGCCTGGCTGGGGGCGTTTGCGATCTACCGAATCGGCCTGGCGCTCGGCTGGTGAGATGCAAGACGCCATCGCCATCGCCGTCGCCATCGCCGCGGGCCTCTGGCTCGTCCGCACGCTCTGGCGACAGATGGCCGCGCCATCGTGCGGCAAGGTGGCAAACCCCACTGGCGCCGACGGCTTCGTATCGCTCGGCGATCTGGCTGCGACCACAAAAAAACCGGGGCGTTCCGCAGAACGCCCCGGCTCGTGAATCTAGCTCGCATCGCCGGCAGCCCTGCTGCAGCGGCAGTCGCCCGATGCCACGCCGTCCGGAGGACGGCGGCGGGCGAACCAAGGCTGCCGGGGCCACGATGGCCCGGCAGCCGTGAACGCCAGCGAAAACGGGCAGGATGCCCGTGTTTCGCGTGAACTCAGTACATGTCGTAGTCGCCGCCGTGACCGCCGCCGCCGGCCTTGGCCTTCTGATCCTTCGGCTTCTCGGCGATCAGGGCGTCGCTCGTGAGGAGCAGCGTCGAAACGCTCGTGGCGTTCTGCAGCGCCGTCCGCGTCACCTTCGCCGGGTCGATGACCCCCGCTTTGACGAGGTCTTCATACTCGTTGGTCGCGGCGTTGTATCCAAAGTTGCCACTGCCGCCGAGCACCTTCTCGCAGACGATCGAGCCGTCTTGGCCCGCGTTCGATGAGATCATCGTGACCGGCGCCCGGGCCGCCCGCACCACGATCTGATAGCCCACCGTCTCGTCGTCGGAAAGTCCCTTCGGCTTCACCTGCGAACTGGCCCGCAGGAGAGCCACGCCGCCGCCGGGCAGGATGCCCTCCTCGACGGCCGCTCGGGTCGCGTGGAGCGCGTCCTCGACACGGGCCTTCTTCTCCTTCATCTCACTCTCGGTTGCGGCGCCGACGTTGATCTTGGCCACGCCACCGGAGAGCTTCGCCAGACGCTCTTCGAGCTTCTCGCGGTCATAGTCGCTCGTCGCGGCCTCGATCTCGCGGCGGATCTGCTCGATCCGCGACTTGATGTCGGCCGACTTGCCGGCACCCTCGATGATCGTCGTGTTGTCCTTGTCGACGATCACCTTCTTGGCACGGCCGAGTTCGGCGAGGCCGAGCCCCTCGAGCTTCATGCCGAGGTTCTCAAACACCGCGGTCGCTCCGGTGAGGATCGCGATGTCCTCGAGCATGGCCTTGCGGCGGTCGCCGTAGCCCGGGGCCTTCACGGCGCACACCTGGAAGGTGCCGCGGAGCCGATTGATCACCAGCGTGGCCAGGGCCTCGCCGTCGACCTCCTCGGAGACGATCAGCAGCGGCTTGCCCGCGTTCACCACCGCCTCGAGCAGCGGGACGATGTCCTTGACGCTCGAGATCTTCTTCTCGAACACGAGGATGTAGCAGTCTTCGAGCACGCACTGCATCTGCGTGGGATTCGTGACGAAGTAGGGAGAGAGGTAGCCGCGGTCGAACTGCATGCCCTCCACGAACTCGATCTCGGTCTTGAGGCTCTTGCCCTCATCAACGGTGATCACGCCGTCCTTGCCAACCTTGTCCATGGCCTCGGCGAGCAGGTCGCCGATCTCGGCGTCGTTGTTGGCGGCAATGGCGGCCACCTGGGCCATCTCCTTCTTGCCCTTCACCGGGATCGCCATCTCCTTGAGCTTGGCGGCGATGTCGGCCACGGCCTTCTCGATGCCGGCCTTCATCTGGATCGGGTTCACACCGGCGACGACGGCCTTGAGGCCTTCGTTGAACACCGCCTCAGCGAGCACGGTGGCGGTGGTGGTGCCATCACCGGCCACGTCGCTCGTCTTGCTGGCAACCTCACGAACCATCCGGGCGCCCATGTTCTCGTAGACGTCCTCGAGGTCGATCTCCTTGGCGACGGTGACGCCGTCCTTGGTGACCGTCGGCGAGCCGAAGCTCTTCTGGAGGATGACGTTGCGGCCCTTGGGGCCGAGCGTCACCTTGACCGCACGAGCGAGTTTGGCGACGCCGCGCCGCATCGCCTCACGGGCCTCCTGGTCGAATGCCATCATCTTGGCCATGGTTCTGATCTCCTCTGGTGAAAGCGGGTCTGGTGAAAGGGGGTGAAAGTTTGTGGAACGAGCGAGCCGACGCTGCCGGCAGCAATCAGTCGAGGATGGCGAGGATGTCGTCCTCGCGCATCAGAAGCAGTTCGTCGTCGCCGACCTTGAAGGGTTCGCCGGCATAGCTTGTGAACACGACTCGGTCGCCGGGCTTGACCTGGAGGGCATGCCGAACGCCCTTCGAGTCGAGACGACCTTCGCCGACACTGACCACGACACCGCGGGCCGGCTTGTCCTTGGCGGAGTCGGGCAGCAGGATGCCGCCGGAGGTCTTCTGCTCGCTCTGCTCCCGCTCCACGACCACGCGGTCGCCGAGGGGAATGAGGGTGGACTTCTTCTTGGCGGGCTTCGTGGCAGTCGCGGTCATGGCTTGGAATACCTCTCTCAAGAGTTCGGACGGGACGACTCGGCCCGCGCGGCGACGCGGGGTCGTTGGCCGCTGGTCGATCGGGCGGAGAAACAACTGCCCAATTCGACCTCCAGCGGACCGTTGATCCTTGGCAAGCAACTGGCGCGCCGGATGCACTCCCGACGAAAGGACTTCCAGTTTCCCAGCAGATTATCGCGTGTCCTGGCAGGTTTCCACGGTGTGGGCAACCCATCGGAACCGCTGCCAGAATGGCAGCGGGCGGGTAGTTCGCGATCACCGGATTGTCCCACCGGCAGGCCGGTGCCACCCGCATCCAAGTCGCAGCCTCGGGTCTTCCGGCCTCCGGGTCGTTGCATGGAAAAGCCCTGTCGCAACCGCTAGGCTTCGGTTTCCTTTTGCTCGAGTCCCATCGACCCCACCACCAGGTCGCCCATGCCAACCCACAAGCGGATCGATGTCTCCAAGGTGGGCGACGTCACAGTCGTGAAGTTCGTCGACCGGAAAATCCTCGACGAGGCTGGCATTCAGGAACTCGGCGCTGAGTTGTTCTCGCTCGTGGAGCACGACAACCGCCGCAGCATCCTCGTCAGTTTTGACAACGTCGACTTTCTGTCGAGCGCAGCCCTCGGCAAACTGATCACCCTCGACCGCAAGGTGAAGTCGGTCCAGGGCCGGCTGAAGATGTGCAACATTCGGCCTGAGATTCTCGAGGTCTTCCAGATCACGAAGCTCAACAAGGTGTTCGATATCCGCGGCGAGGAGGCCGAGGCAATCTCGGCCTTCTGAAGTCGCGGCGCGGCCGTGGATCAGTCTGTCGGTCGGGTGCGAGGGTGGACACCATGTCGGATCAAACTTCACAGGGCTTATGGCAGCTTTCGATCGACCTCCCAAGTGAGCGAGGGGCGAACCGTCAGGTTACGGACGAGTTGCTCAATCAACTGGGTGCCTACGGGTGGCAGCCGGCCGATGTGTTCGCCGTTCATCTGGCTGTCGAGGAGGCGATCGTCAACGCGATCGTTCACGGCAACAAACTCGATGCTTCCAAGAAGGTGCACGTCGAGTGCGAGGTATCTGCCGATCGCGTGCGGGTCGCCATTACCGACGAAGGGCCGGGATTCGATCCGGCGAGTGTCCCTGACTGCACGGCCGAGGAACGGCTCGAAGCCCCAAGCGGCCGAGGCGTGATGCTGATGCGGTCGTTCATGACGAGCATCGAATACAACGCGGCGGGCAACGCCGTCATGCTCGAGAAAGTCCGGGGTCCGGCCGATTCCTGACGCCCTGCGGCCGCGGCCGCGGGATATCGATTCCTCCCAAAAAATACGCTACTCTCGGAAGTCCGATCCCCGATAGCTCAACGGTAGAGCGAGCGGCTGTTAACCGCTAGGTTGTAGGTTCGAATCCTACTCGGGGAGCTTTTCTCGCAGGATGTCGCACCGGCTCGCATGGAGCCGCGCCGACTCCGCTGCCC
>Ga0209597_1001510_pt1 | contig 15162 bp, 13 predicted proteins | sample M_140625_MF_Meta_FD_187316 | JGI IMG/M metagenome (GOLD analysis project Ga0209597, IMG submission 187316) | Freshwater microbial communities from Lake Montjoie, Canada to study carbon cycling - M_140625_MF_MetaG (SPAdes) (version 2) | ecosystem: Environmental > Aquatic > Freshwater > Lake...
TAATTCCCATGGCCACCCCACACACTGTGGCATGGCTAGAACATGATGCTGAAACCCGTCGCCATTGGCACAACATCTGTTGGAGTAAGCGAAATAAGCGAAAGCCAAAGGTTGAGCGCACTAGAAGCGCTCCTAGATACTGAGATTTTTGCTATAGGAATATTTAAATTTCCCTTCTTTAGTTATAGTTAGAAAATGAGTAAAACTTTTACCGCCCAAAATCCAGCAACAGGTCAAGCTGTTGGGGCAGAGATAGCGGAGTGGGATTTAGTTCAAACTAGTGCTGCAATTAAAGCTGCCGATAGTGTTAAAACAAAACTTTCATCTACTAATCCAACCCAGAGATCTGCACTACTAAATGCAATTGCCGATGCAATTGAGGAACAAAAAGATAAATTAGCAGAGTGTGCCCACCTTGAAACTGCACTTCCGATGGCACGCCTAACTGGTGAGGTGATGCGAACTGTTATTCAGATTAGAGCATTTGCTAACTTAGTTAAAAGTGGCGGGCATCTTCTACCAATTATTGATTTAGCAGATCCTAACTTTCTGCCTGTAGCCCGCCCTGATCTACGCAAATCACAGCAACCATTAGGAGTTGTTGCAATATTTGCTGCTTCTAACTTTCCATTGGCATTCTCAGTTGCCGGAGGCGACACCGCATCAGCACTTGCTGCCGGCTGTCCAGTAATTGCTAAAGCTCATCCATCACATCCAAATACCTGTGCGTTAGTTTATGAAGCAGTAGTTAAAGGTTTAACCTCACAAGGTTTTCCTAAAGAATTATTTTCAATTGTGCAGGGTGTAAATCCTGAGATAACTCATTGGTTAGCAAAAGCACCTGAGATAACTGCAATTGGTTTTACTGGCTCTGGCATGGTTGGGAAATTATTAATTAAATTATCACAGGAGCGGCCGGTGCCAATTCCAGTTTATGCCGAGATGGGCTCTTTAAATCCAGTTTTCTTCACACCTGGTGCACTAAATGAAAAAGCAGACGAGTTAGCTAAAGCTGCGATGGATTCAGCACTTCTTGGTTCAGGTCAGTTCTGCACAAAACCTGGAATTATGGTTGTGCCAGATGATGCTGGTGGTGATAAATTTATTGCGCAAGTTCAAGCCTACGTTGGAGCGCAAAAAGTTGGACCATTATTAAACAAGGCTATTGCTAGTAGATTTAACGAAGCAATCTCATCATTAAGTAAATCAAAAGAGATTAAAGTAATAACTGGCACAGCTAATACTGATGGTTTTGGCGTAACTCCAACTATCTTTGTGGTTAATTGGGATGATGTTAAAAATAACCGTGATCTACTTGAAGAACATTTTGGTCCAACCTCAGTAATAATTCGTGCACCTTTTACTCAATTCCTATCTGTAGCTAAATTAATGGAGGGTCAATTAGGGGCTGCACTTCATGCGGTAGCTGGTGAAAATGTTAAGGAGCTAGTTGCGCAATTAAGTCAGATCGCAGGCCGTGTTATTTGGAATGGTTTTTCAACCTCAGTATCGGTAACAGCAGCGCAAAATCATGGCGGCCAATGGCCATCATCCTCTACCCACACAACCTCTGTTGGCTTAGATGCACTATTTCGCTTTGTAAGACCAGTTGTTTATCAAAACTTTCCAGACAATCAATTACCAGCAGAGCTACAAAACGCTAATCCATATGGAGTTGAGCGAGTTATTAATGGCGTGCGCAGCAATAAGGCAATCTAGTTACTTGTAATTAACAACCTTATTTTTTATAGTTCCAATTCCTTCAATAGTTGTCACAATACTCTCGCCACCTTTTAAGAATTTCTCTGGTTTAAAGCCCATACCAACACCCTCTGGGGTTCCAGTATTAATTACATCCCCAGCCTTTAACTCCATAAATTGGGAGATATACCAAACACAGTGGTTGATATTAAAAATTAAATCATTAGTTCTTGAGTTTTGCCTTACCTGCCCATCAATAGTGCAGGAGAGAGCTAAATTATTTGGATCTAATTTGTTATTAGCCAATTCATCAGCGGTAACAATCCATGGTCCCATTGGATTAAATGTTGGAAATGATTTGCCCTTTACCCACTGGCCACTTCGTTCAACCTGCCAGTGGCGCTCTGAGACATCTTGAGAGATGGTGTAACCAAGGATGTAATCAGATGCCTGCTCTGGTGATTTTAAATAAAGTGCGTTCTTACCAATTACTACACAAAGCTCAACCTCATAATCTGTCTTTAATGAGTTAGGTGGAACCACAATCTCATCATTTGGTCCAATAACAGTATCTGGTGCTTTCATAAAAATAACTGGTTCAGCAGGTGGGGTCATGCCAGACTCAATTGCATGCTTTGCATAATTTAAGCCAACACAAATAACTTTTGTTGGCCGAGCAACCGGAGATCCAATTCGATAATCTGCAATTTTAACCTTAGCTCGATTAGATAAATCAGCATTTTTTATTTTAGCTAGCCCACCATTTTCTAATTCAACTCGATTAAAATCACTGATCAAGTCATCAACAAAGACGGCCTCAGTATCTGAGATTATTACTGCTGGCTTTTCCTTATGCATCTGACCTAGGCGAGCGATTCTCATTATTCTCACTTTTCCCTTGAGGTGAAGTTTTGGCTCTAATCAACTAGAATATGAAAACCTTAACATAGAGATTTTCTCATTATTTGAGAGCATAAAAGATCAGGAAAGGGCGAGTGTGAGCGAAGAGAAGTTTGATCGCCGCAGCCAGTACTGGTTTGGACTTAAAGATAAGGGTGGCTATATCCACCGCGAACGACTTCGCAATCAAGGGTATGCCCCAGATGTTTTTGATGGCCGCCCGGTAATTGGAATTGCTAATACTTGGTCAGAGCTAAATCCATGTAATGGAACATTAAATGATGTTGCCGAAGCTGTTAAGCGCGGAGTTTGGGAGGCTGGTGGCTTTCCACTTGTTTTCCCTGCAATGTCACTTAGTGAATCGTTGCAGCGACCAACCACCATGTTATATCGCAACATGCTTGCGATGGAGGTTGAAGAGTTAATTAGATCTCACCCACTAGATGGCGTTGTATTACTTGGCAATTGCGATAAGACACCACCTGGATTATTAATGGGAGCGGCAAGTGTTGACTTGCCAACATTAATGATTACTGGCGGACCAATGCTTAATGGTCGCTACCAAGGTCAAGCAGTTGGCTCTGGCACATTAGTTTGGAAATATAGCGAGCAGGTAAGAAGTGGAAAGATTACCTTTGAAGAGTTTATGGCGATGGAATCATGTTCAGCCCGCAGTCAGGGATCTTGTATGACAATGGGAACTGCATCAACTATGGCATGTGTTACCGAAGCTCTCGGTGTGCAGTTGCCAGGAGCGGCAGCAATTCCAGCGGTTGATTCTCGTAAATTTACCCTTGCCACATTATCTGGCCGTCGAATTGTAAAGATGGTGGAAGAGGATCTTAAGCTTTCTAAGATATTAAACCGGAAAGCATTTGAAAATGCGATCAAAATTAATGCTGCAATTGGTGGCTCAACAAATGCGGTTGTTCACCTACTCGCTATTGCTGGCAGAGTTGGTGTACCACTTAATCTTGATGATTTTGATAAGTTAGCCAGAGATGTACCGGTAATCGCCAATATGATGCCGAGTGGTAAATTTTTAATGGAGGAGTTCTTTGACGCAGGTGGCGTGCCAACGGTTATGAAGGAGATCGCAAACTTAATTCACACCGATCACATCACAGTTACTGGAAAAACAGTTAAAGAAAATATTGAGGGCGCAGAGAATTGGAATAAAGAGGTTATTACCCCAGCAAATAAGCCATTCCAAGCAGCAGGGGCAGGCATTGTGGTTCTTCGTGGCTCACTTGCTCCAGATGGTGCGATCTTAAAAGTATCTGCCGCCTCACCAAACCTACTAACCCATAAAGGAAAAGCTTTAGTATTTAATGAAATTGAAGAGTATTTAAAGGTTGCAGATGACCCTAATCTGCCGGTAACTAAAGAAAGTATTTTAGTTTTAAAAAACTCTGGCCCTAAAGGTTATCCAGGATTTCCAGAGGTTGGAAATATGCCGATGCCTAAGAAGTTATTAGATCAAGGAGTTACCGACATGGTTCGTATCTCCGATGCCAGAATGAGTGGCACTGCATATGGCACAGTTGTATTGCATGTATCGCCAGAGTCAACTGCTGGCGGACCTCTTGCATTTGTGCAGGATGGGGATGAGATTGAATTAGATGTGCCAAATCGTAAATTAAATCTTCTTATTTCAGCTGATGAGCTAGCAAAGCGTAAAGCTGCTTGGGTGCCGCCAAAACCAAAGGCCGAGCGAGGCTGGAGCAAGATGTATATCGAACATGTACAACAAGCACACTTGGGAGCAGATCTGGACTTTCTAGTTGGCAGTAGTGGCGATTACGTGCCACGTCACTCCCATTAATATTTAACTAAAGGGATTAACGAACTTAGTTTTCTCTATTGCCTCAAGCTCTAATAATCTATTCCACTTAGCATTTCGCTCACTGCCATGGGTTGAGCCAACCTTTATTTGACCAGCTCCCCAACCAGTTGCCAAATCGGCTAACCAAGAATCTTCATTTTCTCCAGATCTTGCCGAAACTACCGTATTAAAGTTATTTGCCCTGGCTTGTTTTAAGACATTAAGAGTTGAGGTAACTAAGCCATTTTGATTAGCTTTGATCAAGATTGCATTAGCACTTTTCTCAGCGATTGCCTTATTTAATCTTGTTAAATTAGTTGTTAAAAGATCATCACCTAATACCTGAAGTTTCCTTGGGCACTCCTGCATAAATTTCTGCCAAGCAGCCCAATCATCCTCGGCAAATGGATCCTCAATTGAGATAATTGGTTGATTTGAAACTAGGGTATTTATGTATTTAACAAACTCATCTGAAGTATATTTTTTATTAATAGTTGCCAGATTGTACTTTTCACCATCAAAAAATTGAGTTGCCGCAACATCTAAAGCAAGTGCTATATCACTGCCAACTTTTAATCCAACTCTTTCAATCACCTTACATACAAATTCACATGCTTTTTCAATCGAATCAAATGCAATACCTAAGCCGCCCTCATCAGCAATCAAATGTGTTACTTTTCCGTCCGCTTTGCCTAATACTGCTGCCATCTCACGAACTGCCACAATCCAAGAGAGTGCCTGGGTAAAGGATTTAGCACCAACTGGCACAATCAAAACATCTTGAATATCTAGGCTTCGATTGGCATGAGCGCCGCCAGATAAAATATTCACCATCGGCATAGGTATTTCTAGTACACCATCTGGCTTAAAGTATCTAGCAAGTGATCGATTTTGTGAGTGGGCATCTGCGATTGCAGCGGCAAGTGAAACAGCTAGGGTTGCGTTAGCACCAAGAGTTTCATGGTTCTCACTGGGATCTAACTCAATTAATTGTTTATCTACAAAGTTTAAATCAATTTGTTCTTCAATTAACTTAGGCGCAATTTTCTCATTGATATTTAACACCGCTTGTTGCACAGATAGACCGCTATAAAATTTCTCTTCAAACTTGCCTGCGCGATCGCGTAACTCTTTTGCCTCATGTGCGCCAGTAGATGCCCCGGATGGAACCCGTGCAGTATGAGTGCTGCCATCAGTTAGTGAAATAGAGGCAGCAACTGTGGGCCGGCCCCGCGAATCTAATACCTGATACCCAATAACTCTATTGATCTTCACTTAGCACTCATTTCAAATAACTCTTCAACGGTTGTGCTATTACTAGATGCCAATATTGATTTAGTAAAGCTTTGTAGTTTCCTTTGTTGCTCATTACTTAGGTAATTTACAGTTGATTTTCCCTCCACCCGAGCAAGTGCAATAAGTGCGGTGTGTTTGGCCAGTGATTGATCAATCGGTCGTAGCTTTTTATACTCGCGAACAAAGGTAGTTGCAGTATTTGCTAATAATTTTGCTTGCAACCTCTCTTCTGCCCTAAAAAATTTACAAAGCAAATGTGCAATTAAGAAAGCTAAATCAAATACTGGATTACCAACATGGGTAACCTCAAAATCTAAAATATAGATATCATCATTCATTGACGCCATAATATTTTTAGGGGAGAAGTCGCCATGAACAATAGTGGTCTTATCTCCCTCTAACTCATTGATTAACTTTCTAATCGCCACCTCAATCTGAGGATTCTTCACCGCTACAAAGCGATAGAAGGGATCGATGCGTAGTTGTTCAAATAATGAGTCCTCCATAAACTTTATTTTCGCCTCTGGATTGTTCTCACCAAAGTTATGCCAAGTAGCAAGTGTCTTACCTAACTTAGCGCCAATATCTGGATTAATTACCCCAGCTAGTAGATCTGATTTCCAAACCGTACTACCAACTGGAACTCGCTCTAGAATTAAAATAAAGCGCTCAGAATCTAGGAAAACTAATTTTGGGACCTGGGCTGGACTTAATTGATGAAATAACTCAATGGCATTTGCCTCAACAATTGCTCGGCGTTGATCTGCCTCCCATTTTTCACTTACCTTAAGCTCTGCAAGTGCCTGCTTTAAAACTAACTTTTTATTTGGGGTAGTAATTGCTAAAACCACATTTGAGACTCCACCGGTTAATACCTCAACCTCAGCAAGCTCATTGCTTCCAATTACGTCTTTACTAATTAGATAATCAATAACTGTTGTTTCATCTAATAATTCAACACTCACAAGTTTTCCTATAAGACTCTGGCCACAGAGAAGCCGTAATCAACAAATAGAGATTGACCAGAGATTGCGGTGTTATCTTCACAACCTAGTAGATAAGCAGCATTTGCCACATCAAGTGGCACAACCATTTGATGACCTGGAGTTTGCCATTGCACATTCTCAATCTGCTCAGGTTTTAGTAGGCCACGTGCCATTGGCGAATCAACCACGCCAGGAAGTAAACCATTTACTAAAATACCTTTGGCATTTCCAAGATCTACTGCCATCGATCTAACTAGGCCGCCAACTGCTGCCTTGGTAACGGTATAAGACATCTTGTCTTGTCTGGTTAATTGCTCCCAGAAGGAGCTTAAAATAACAATTTTCCCCTTATGCTTAATTAGGTTGTGCAAGATTAATGCTTTAGAAGTTTCACTAATAAAAGTAACATTTGCCTCAAATAATCTATTTAAATCATCTATCGAATGATTCATTACCGAGTCATTATTATTTGCCCCTTGCGCAAAAATTACCGTATCAAATAACTGACCTTTTAAGAGCTCTGGTACTGGTCCTTCAGTTAATGGTAGGAGGAATTGGTTATCTGGATTACTTATTTTTCGAACTCCATAAGTTACCTGATACTCATTTGCTTGGTATTTCTCAGCAATTGCAGCACCAAGCACACCAGTGCCGCCAAAAATTAATAGTTTAGGCATTACTTCTTAAATCCATACCGATCTAATATCGCCTTACTTATCGCAGCTCTTCTGACTCGCTCACGTGCAGTTGATTCAACTAAACCTTGAATATGTGCTCCTGATGGATACAAACCAGGTGAGTTACGAAGTGTGAATTTCAAATAAATAGGAGCTGCAACCCTCACCAAATCAGGGCTTTCATAATGACGAACTGCCCCACCAAAATCATCTGGTCCTTCGACATAAATATCAACTGGAATATCCACTTGGGATCGGATTGCTGCTATTTGTTGCAAAGATAGATCGGTTGCAAGATTTAATGTTGAAGCACCAAGATCCTCAAGTAGTGCAGCAGTTGCCGGATTATTACAAACTAAAGCAACAGAGGTTTTAAGAATTAACTCCTTTGGCAAATCTCCTTTGCGTTTTGCCTCACCTAGTACTTTTAACAAACCAAGATCGCCAACTAAAACACTGCGCAGGCCTAAATTAACTCCATGTATTACATCCTCTAACGCAAATCTAAGTTGATCACCACCGCGAAGGGTTGGAGATGCGATTACACCGGCAGAGGCTGATACCTGTTTGCCAATATCCCAAGATGCACGAGGACCAACAAATAAACAAACCTCAATCTTTTCTTTTTTACCCATCGCAACCATCTGCTTAATCTCAGCATCGGTTTGCATCATAATTCCAGAGCCTTGGGAGATGCGATGAATTATTAATTTATGTTTTTTTGCCTCATCAATTACAGTTTTAAAGGCAGCAGGTCCCTCAACTGAAGGAATCTCAATTTTGTAACGGGAGCCGTCGGCAAATCTTTTGCCTGACTCAGGCAGAGCATCTGCATCTTGGGATTGGATCTTTTGTTTATTTAGTATTCCAATTGAGCGCTTCATCGGCCCTTTTGGATCTCTTGTGCTGGGCCAGGATGCCATGATGCTCCATTCAAATCATTTTTTATATAAGAGTAGAGGCAAGTATAATCGGATAATAATGAGTAACAACAGCGGCTTTGAGCAGACCTCCTACGCAGACCAGGTAGTAATTGTTACTGGCGCTGCCAGTGGGATTGGCAGATCAGCTGCCCAATTAATCGCCTCCCGTGGCGCATCTATTATCTGTGTTGATTTAAATCAAGCAGGTTTAGATCAAACAGTTAGTGAGATTAAAAAAGCAGGCGGTGTTGCCGAATCTGCGTTATTAGATATCTCAAATCAATCTGGCGTGATGGAGCTAATTTCTAATTTAGCTAAGAAACATAATCGAGTTGATGCATTAATAAATTGCGCAGGCTATCCAGGGCCTACTGGTGTTTTAGTTGAGGATATTAAGTGGGATGATTTTCAAAAAGTAATACAGGTAAATCTATTTGGTGCGATCTGGTTAACCCAGGCAGTACTACCAATTATGAAAAAACAAAAGTATGGCCGAATTGTTCAAGTTGCTTCCATTGCTGGCAAAGAGGGAAATCCAAAGATGGCTCCCTACAACAGCGCAAAGGCTGGCTTAATTGGTTTTGTGAAAGGTGTTGCTAAAGAGGTAGCAACAGATGGCATAACTATTAACGCGTTAGCACCAGCGGTAATTGCCACTCCAATTAATGTGAACACCGCAAAGGAAACTTTGGATTACATGATTGCAAAGATTCCAGCAGGACGTCTTGGTGAGCCAAGTGAGGTGGCAGAGATAATTGCCTTTATGGGATCTAAAGCTTGTTCATTTACAACAGGATTTACCTTTGATATCTCAGGCGGTAGAGCTACTTACTAATTTACTTTGCTCTGCCTCTACCATGTAATCTCTTAATCAAGATAGTTAAAATCTTCTCAGATAATTTAGTGCGCTCAAAGGAAGTAAATTTCAACGGAATCTTAAATCTAGTTTTAACCACTGTGCGAGCGTAGGTGTACTCAAGCAGACCTTCTGCGCCATGAATTCTTCCGTAACCTGAGTCTTTAACTCCACCAAATGGCACAGATGCAACTGCTGCAAATAAAAATACTGAGTTAATTGAGACCATCCCGCAAGCTAATTTTGATGCAATCTGCTCACCATTTCGTTTTGAAAATACTGCAGCAGCAAGGCCATAAGAGCTGGCATTAGATAATCTGATTGCCTCATCTGTGTTAAGCACTTTATTTATTGCAAGGGTTGGCCCAAAGGTCTCCTGCGTCATCGCAGTTGAATCCTCTGGCACATCAACCATAATTACCGGCTCAACAAATGCGCCCTTAACTGAGTCGGCTCCTCCTAATAAAAACTTTGCACCTTTATTTTTGGCATCACCTAGGTGAGATTGAATTACATTTAATTGTGATGGCATCGTGGCAGGTCCGTAATCTTTGCCAACCTTAATTTTCTTAGCCAGATCGGTAATAATCTCAATAAATTGATCAGCCACAGATTCAACTACATAAACTCGCTCAGCCCCAATACATGATTGGCCAGCATTTGCCATTGCAGACCAGAGTGCGTACTCAGCAGCTAACTTAAGGTCAGCATCCGTGTCAACAATTACAGGATCCTTACCACCACACTCAAGGACTACTGGAATCATTCGCTCAGCACAACTTGCTGCTACTTTTTTAGCTGTTCTAGTTGAACCGGTAAATGAGATCTTATTTACTGCTGACTCTGTTAACGCTTTTCCAGTATCTGGTAATCCAGTTACGGTAGTTAAGATATTTGCAAAAGGAGCAATTTGGGCAAATGAATCAGCCAACCACTTGCCAACACCAGGTGTGTACTCAGATGGTTTAAATACAACAGTGTTCCCAGCAGCAAGAGCGTATGCAATTGAGCCCATTGGAGTAAAGATTGGATAATTCCATGGACCAATCACGCCAACTACACCAAGTGGTGATCTTTGCACCTGTGCCTTCATATTAAACATTAACAAGCCAGATGGACGATCTTGCTTGCGCATAATCTGCTCAGCATGTTTTGCAGCCCAGGCAATGTGATCAATTGCAATTGAAACTTCAAGTGCAGCATCCCCAATTGGCTTGCCACACTCCTTGGCAACTAACTTTGCAATCTCATTATGATTTTTTGTTATATGTGAAGCCCACTTAAGTAATACTCTCTTGCGGGCGGTAAAACCAAACTCTACCCACCTAACACTGGCAAGATGTGCTGCATCAACGCAAGCGAATACCTCAACTTGGGAAAAATTCTTATATTGGCCAATCACCTCACCGGTTGCTGGATCACACTTATCAAAGATGGCAGTTGTGCTCATGGGGTAAGAGTAAACTCTTTTTATGCCTGAGTTAATCCGCCCTTCAACGGTTTTGCCGGCACTTCGCAGGCCAATTACGATCAAAACAAGAGACGGGCTGAACTTAATTGGTGAGGTTGCAACGCCTGAGGGTGAGATAACTGGATCTTTATTAATGCTTCACCCCAATCCATCAGGTGGCGGAATGATGGATTCACACATCTATAAAAAGGCAGCAAATAGATTGCCAGCACTTGCTGGTATTCAAATAATTAGATTTAACACTCGTGGCACAAGTAGTGAAGCAGGTAGAAGTGAGGGTGAGTTTGATCAAGGCATTGGTGAGAAGTTAGATGTATTAGCTGCAATAGATTTTTGTTTTGACCAACTACAGGTTAAAGATTTATATCTAGTTGGCTGGTCCTTTGGCACAGAGTTAGCTCTTAAGTATGCCCATGATAAAAGAATAAAAGAGTTAATCCTGCTAAGTCCGCCAATGATTGCTACAAATGATGAAGATCTAGCATTTTGGAAGGATGATGGCCGTCCCATCACCGCCCTTATTCCAGAGCATGATGATTATTTAAAACCAGATCAAGCTAGAGCAAAATTTTCTAAGCTGCCAAATCTTAAGCAAATTAATGTTGATGGCGCAAAACACCTTTGGGTGGGAGAGCCAATGGTTTATCTAGTATTAAGTGAGATTGTGAAGGTTATTGCGCCAAGTAGATTGCCGCTACCTACAGAAGTTTAAGATTGATCAGCTCTTGGAAAGACAACCTCATCTAGAATTAGTAATACCGCAGCTGCAATAGGAACTGCAAGTAAGCCGCCAATTAAACCAAGTAGGGATGTACCAAGCAGAGCTGCAATAATTGTTACCAACCCTGGAATTGATAGTGATCTTTTCATAATACGGGGTGTAATTACATAATTTTCAATCTGAACATAAATCACATAGGCAGCTAGGGCAACTAATGCAGTAGTTGGTGATTTAGTAAGTGATACTAAAGTAACAACGCTCATGCCAATAAAGTGGCCAATTAATGGAATAAAGCCACAGATTAAAACAAACATGGCAAGGGGGCCGGCATATGGCATACCAATTATTAAGCCCATAATTAAAATAAAGATTGAAGCAATAGTGGCGATAATTGCTTGTCCGCCGACGAAGGAGCCAACTCTGCCGACAATTGCATTTACTAATTTTGATACCCGATTACGGCGTGATGCTGGCACAAACCTTAAGCCAATATCTATTACCTGTGGCAGTGATGCTAAGAAGTAAAGGGTTAAAACCAGGATAGTTAAGGCAGATACCAATCCTGAGACCACCGCTTTACCAACCCCGATAACCCCACCAAAGGCGGTAATCGCAAATTGGCCATCCTTTATTAAAGAGTTCACTTTACTTTGCAGGGAATCAATTACCCCATACTTATTATTTAAATCATTAATAAAGGCGTTGTTATTCAAATCTCTAACTAATTGTGGAGCATTATTAAGAAATGCATTTCCCTGTTCAATCAATGGCGGGACTGCAACTGCAATAAATACCCCCACAAATAGCAGTACCGATGCCATTACTGCGCCAACTGCCATACCTCGCTTTAAGCCACGGTTTTGGAAAAATAAAACCGCTGGGTTTAAGCCAGCTGCTAAGAAGATTGAGATAATAATTAAGATAAATACTGCAGAGGCTGATGCCAACGCCCGTAGAGTAGTAAGGGCCAGAAGTGCACCAACTGTGACCATAAAGCCAAAGTAAAAGGGGTGAGTGGTATCAACAGGTTTTCCAGCCTCACCAAAATCCTCCACAGCTTTTGAACTCACTCTGCGACGAAGTAAGGGTGCTAACTTCACACCAATTTTTGGTTTAGCAAATCTAGCCATAAGAGAATTTTAACCTTCTTTTAACTTACTTCATACGATTTGATTAGTGGCTAAGTAGTTAAATAAGAGAGAATAAGCCTATGAGTGGACTTCGAATCAAAGGATTGGGCCAAGAGATTGCCACCTTAGCTAATCTGCCCTGGGATAAACCACTAGAAGGCTGGCCAGAGGATGAGGTGCTCACCTCTATGCGTGGTATTTCACGGCATGTGGTTCGATTAATTAGATCAAATCCACAAAAAAGTAATAGTGAAATCTTCGCTATTAAAGAGACTGTTACTGAGTTTGCAAATCGTGAGTACACATTGCTGCGGGATTTAAATCAGCAAACTGCGCCATGTGTTGAGCCAGTTGCAGTTATTGAGGGCCGGGTTGATTCTGCTGGTAATGAACTACCGCCTGCGCTGGTAACAAAGTATCTTCCTTACTCATTGCCATATCGAGTTATTTTAAGTGGATCAGTTACTCCTACTGAGATATTAAATATGGCAAATGCCCTGGCATTACTTTTAGTGCGGCTTCACCTACTTGGTTTTTGGTGGGGGGATTGCTCACTATCTAATACCTTATTTAGAAGAGATGCCAATGATTTCGCTGCTTACCTAGTAGATGCTGAGACTGGTGAGTTTCAAAAATCATTATCTGATGGCCAACGTGAACATGATTTAGAGTTAGCTCACTTTAATGTGGCAGCAGAATTAGAGGATTTAGCAGTAGCTGGTGTTTTATCTAAGGAGATAAATCCAGTTAGAGCCTCCGATGGTGTAATAAAGAGGTATCGAAGATTGTGGAAGATGCTTAAGGAGCCACAGATATTAGATGCATCAGATCGCCAAGCGGTGGAGCGTGCAATGCGAAGCTTGCAAGATCTAGGTTTTGCAGTAGAGGAGGTTGAGGTAACAACACAAGGGGATAAGGGCGCACTTAAGTTTCAACCAAAATTAGTTGCAGCGCGTTATCACGCTAATCGATTAGCGGAGTTAATGGGATTGCAAACTGAGGAGCTGCAGGCAAAGCGATTGCTTGCCTCCTATGATCGATATAAGGCACGGGAGTTTCCACCAAGTACGCCACACTCAATTGTGGTTAAGCAGTGGCTCACTGATGTTTTCCAGCGAGTAGTAAATCAAGTACCAGATAATTTAAAGGGTAGAGTTGAGCCGGCGCAGTTATTTCATGAGGTATTAGAGAATCGTTGGTATTTAGGTGAAAAACTTGGGCGAGATGTTGGGTTAGATTTTGCTACCCAAGATTATATTGAGAAGGTTTTGCCATATCGGATGGATTCAGGAGTACTTGTTTAATGAGTTTTAATAAACCAACTGGGGCTGGCTTTGGTAATGTCTTTGATCTTTCCACCCTAAAAAATCCACCACAAGATGCCACTCCAGCCTTTGGCAAGGTGGTAACACAGGAGAATCTAGTCACTGATTTTGTTAGTAAATCAAAGGAAAAGGTAATTATTCTTCTTTGTTGGTCACCAAGGAGTGGTCAATCTAAAGAGATCTTAGAGATATTAGGCAAGTTAGAGCAGGCAGATAAAGATGCCTGGCAACTTGGCACAGTAGATGTTGACGCCCAACCCCAGGTTGCCCAGGCGCTGCAAATAAAATCAGTACCTGTGGCAATTGCAATTATTGCAGAGCAACTAATGCCATTATTTGAATCAGTTCCGCCAGCAGATCAGGTGCGGTTGGTAATCAATAAATTACTAGAGCTAGCATCGCAAAAAGGTATTGGTAAAGCACCTGAAGGGCCAACAGAGATTCCGATGGAGGCTGAGGAGGTTGCAGCTTTTGAAGCGATGGAAAAAGGTGATTACAAAGCAGCGAAGATTTCATATGAGGCTTGGTTAAAACGTAAACCAAATGAGCAGGTGGCAGTTATTGGATTAGCCCAGGTTAATTTGATGCTGCGGATTGAAGGCCTTGACCCAGTATTAACTTTAAAAAATGCCAAAGATAATGATCTAACTAGCCAATTAATGTGTGCTGATATTGAGATCGCCTCCGGAAATTATGAAGCCGCCTTTGATAGATTATTAAGAGCGGTTAAAGCATTTTCAGCTGATGATCGAGATAAGGTGAAAGCACATTTAATTTCACTATTTAATTTAGTAGATCCAACTGATCCTAGGTTGATTAAGGCACGTGGCCAATTAGCAAGTGCACTCTTTTGAAAAACTTCACTAAGAGTAATTTTTCAAAGGCGGAGCGCAATTACCTAAGCCTTATCTTCTTTTTATTTGGTATCTCAATAATGTCACTTGCTCCACGAACTCCTGATCTGAAAGCAAATTTAGGAGTTAGTAATGGCGCCTTTGGCACCATAATAAGTACTGGATCTATTGGCTCAATAATTATGTTATTAATTGGTGGCCAGATCGTTCACCGAATTGGGGCAAAGCGAGCGTTGCAAATTGGCTCAACTGGTATCTCACTTACCTACTCACTCCTTGTACACACTAGATCACCAATGCTTTTTGTACTCTTAAATATCACCGCTGGTGCTTGTATCTCTATTTACCATATTGCCAGCTCTGGCCATTCACTTCACCGCCAAGATGAGTTAGGAAGAGTAATTATTCCTAAACTTCATGGAGCTTGGGGAGTTGGTGCAATGAGTACCGCTGCAATTGCATTTGCGATATCAACTCATATTTCAATTGCATTACAC
>Ga0209597_1001514_pt1 | contig 15137 bp, 13 predicted proteins | sample M_140625_MF_Meta_FD_187316 | JGI IMG/M metagenome (GOLD analysis project Ga0209597, IMG submission 187316) | Freshwater microbial communities from Lake Montjoie, Canada to study carbon cycling - M_140625_MF_MetaG (SPAdes) (version 2) | ecosystem: Environmental > Aquatic > Freshwater > Lake...
GGTTCAGATTTAAAGATCGGTGATCAGCTTCCTATTGCTAACACATTTGTGACAGATAAGCTGGGAATTATTAGCAGTGTAGAGCTGCGCAGTGTTCTTCCGCCTACCGAATGGCTCTACGGTACGGACGTAGCGGCGGCACTGGCCACGATGCGAACTGCAGATGCAGCCAAGAACCGCCACTGGTTCGGTCACACCAATGGCAAGGAGTTTACGGTGCCCTATGCCCGAAGTGATTCCTTCCGAGAGGCATTCACAGGCGGTAAGAACATGCATGCCACCAACATCAAGCCTGGATTCATCTACCCCAAGAAGCTCTGGACCAAGATCTCTCAGATCCCTGACACGATTCCCCTTACCCGTGAATTTGGCTTCTTCTGCGGTGCCTATGTTGCAGAGGGATCCACGAGCTCTACCCAGATTCAGATTACGAATAACGATGATGCCTACCTGGCACCCATTCGCACACTTCTGGATGAATGGGAGATCGGTCACCATACTGTATCAGTTGATCGCGATATTGCCAAGTCCGGCATTAAGGGTCACACGACAAGCCTCATTATCCACTCTACCCTCCTGACCGCCGCGATGAAGGCGCTATTCGGCAGTATTAGCTATGAAAAGACACTGCCCGACTGGGTGCTGCAGACACCTGAGGAGTTTACCAAGGGTCTGATCGATGGCTACTTCAGCGGCGATGGCTTTGTGGAGCTGAGTGGTTCCATCACGGCCAGTTCTGTATCTGAGCCACTAATGGTTCGCATGGGAGCTCTCCTGGCCTCCTATGGAATCTTTACAAGCCACGGCAGCTATATGCCTGAAATTGGCAAGTTTGATTCGGTCAAGCGTCAGCATCAACTACGTATCCCCGTGATGTTTGCATTCGCCTTCTCTAAAATGTTTACAATGACGATCAAAAAGAAGCAGGAACGGCTCGATGCGTTCGTGGGACATAAGCGCGAATGCAAGTGGGACATGTTTGAAGACATGGTCCTTGATCGTGTAGTCTCCATTAAGGAAATTAAGCCTATGACTTCTCGGGTTTATGATGTAACAGTCGAAACAACGCGCAATTTTACAGGTTTATCCGGCATAGCATATAGAGACACCTTCCATTTGTCCGGAGTAGCTGCCAAGTCAGGTATGACCCGCGGTGTGCCCCGCTTGAAGGAACTTCTCAAGGTAACACCCAATATCCGCGCCTCCTCCCTTACCATCTATCTGCGCCCTGACCTCAGGACCTCCAAGGAGGCGGCCCGTAAGTTGGCCCAGGAGCTCGAGTTCACGATGCTGAAGGATCTCGTAACAGTCAGCCGTATCTACTTTGACCCACGCGATGCCGAAACACTCATTGCAGAAGACAAGGAATGGCTGTCCTTCTTTGCTGACTTTGAACAGAGTGAAGAGAAGCCCGGTATCGTTAAGAGCCCGTGGATCATGCGCCTTGAACTCAACAGGGAGAAGATGTTTAACAAGAATATTACAATGGAGGATGTGCATTTCATGATTCGCAAGTACAACGGAGAGATTGATGTGACCTACACGGATCACAATGCCGGACGCCTGGTTTTCCGCATTCGCCCCACTGCATCCGGCAAGGAGCTTGATGATCTTGCGGCCATTAAGCAAATGCAGACGAAGCTGCTGACCTCTGTACTGGTCCGCGGTCTACCGGGCCTCAAGTCCGTTACCTTCCGTAAGGTCACAGATGAATCCTTTGCCAAGAATCCCGAGAAGGACAACAAGTACGAAGCTACGGAGCAATATGTCCTGGATACACTGGGATCCAACTTCCTGGATGTTATGATTCATCCGAATGTGGATGGTCTCAAGTTGCTCAGCAATCACGTACATGATATTTATGAGAATTTGGGGATTGAAGCGGCGCGGCAGGTTCTCTTCAAGGAGATCTTTACACTCTTTGAACAGGCGGCGCCAGTGAATTGCCGTCACGTGGCACTTCTCTGTGATGCCATCTGCAACCGCGGCCGCATGATGCCAGCGGACCGCAACGGTGTGAACAAGAAGAAGTCTGGGCCTCTTGCGAAGGCCTCCTTTGAGCAGACGGGTGAAATCATGCTGAAGGCGGCTATCTTCGGCGAGATGGATCCGGTGACAGGGGTGAGTGCCAATATTATGACGGGTCAGCCAATTCGTGGCGGTACGAGCTTTACGCCCATGTTGCTGGATGAAGCGGCGATGCTGGAGTTTATTTCAACGGCCCCACCCCCAAGGCGCACGATTGAACGGGCTCCTAAGCTTGTGCAGCAGGAAATTGATCGGCTGCTGGAGGCGGAGGATTCTGCTCCTGGCTGTCGGCAGCAAGATCTTCGCATCCCGGCCGCGTTGCCATCAGGGCCGGTCGATTCGACACCGATGGATCTACCTGATATGGAAATTATGCTGGTGGACGACTAATCGCCCTAAAATTAAATTAGAAATAATAAATAAATGGATCGCTTAAAAAGGGAGGAGAGAGAGAGAGATTTCGAACGTAGACAGGTTGAGCCACAATCATTTGAAGCAAGAAAAATTGCAGGTGATATAATAACTGAAATTTTTCAAACAATTAAATATGTAAGAGAGCCTGCTGTAAAAGGATTTTTAGATGCACTATTGGATGATAAAACTCTGGTCAAAGAATTCTGGGAGCAACTATTTCCTGAAATAAAGCTAGGGCTAAATGATGCTGTATTTTTTGGAGACCTAGCATTCGAGCATTCAGAAATTTTACATGGAACTAGACAATATATATTGTATGCCAGGGTATGGTATAGAGCTTTATTTATAGATGGTGCTGTTACGACTGAAGATATGCGGAAATATATGCAGCCAAACATGAAATCAGGTGGGGTTGAAGACTTTGAAACAGGTGATTTTATACGTTGTTTCCTAATAAGCGCAATCCAGTTTGCGATTAGTATGGAAAATAAAATTGTTACTGAAGCCATATATAATAATCCGAGGACTAAATTTAAATTTGATGCGTTAATAGCTGCTACTAACGATGGAAAACTGAAAAGAAAATATAATTTGGATGATATGGCGTATGTTTCCAGCAATGGAATGCCAAGGGTAAAAAATGCGGACGGTGCCAGACATACTATGGATGAGTTTAATAGTTTAAATTTTAATGGAAATGGAAATGGAAATAGCGCTGGTGAAGACCCCCTTCCATTAAAGGCTCCAGGCCATCGACTTCATAACAGGAATACACGGGTCCCTGCATCGGGCGGCGGCCGTAAAACGAGGCGGCGAATGCATCGAAGGAATCGAAAGAGTCGCAGTCGTAGGTCCCGAATCAGCCGCCATTAAAATAGTTTAAATATAGTAGAATGTCACGGAACTTTCCACCAGCACCGCTGGGTTCTCCCATGGGTTCTCCAGCAAGTGAGAGCAACTACTTTAATATAAGACCCAGAGAACTAACCGCAGAGGAAAGGATAAATCTACTTACACGTAGGAAGGGAGGTGACGGTTCTTTTATTGAAACAAAAGGGGGTCGAGCTGCAGTTAACATAGCTAACATAAATAGTATGTTATGGGAAGATCCAGAAATACCGCGACCCTCCTTGGAACCTAGTCTGCCGATTGTAGCAGGACGTGGGGCATTACAGAACCGCCCTGGCTCATCTACAATCTCATTAAAAACAAGACTCCAAAGAATCCTGGCCGCCATTACACCTGCAAATTTTGGTATCGGTTCGGATACGGATATTTTATTGCACAAAAAGTCAGATAACACTTATACAATGTTATCTAAAATATTTGGATCTGGTACAGTGCGTGTAGATGGAGACAAAATTACATTAGAGCGGCCCGATAAGAATGTTATAACACTTACGGGCGGTCGCCGTTCCAGAACACGCCGACAAAAGAGAAAGGTCCGGTCCTCCAAACGTTACCGCAAATAATAGGTTACATATATAGATGGCCGGCGAACCACCTAAATCTGTGCGGTGGAATCCTGTATCAACGGGTAAAAATATACCTGTAGAAAGTAAAGGAAAATTAGCAGAAACATATGTTGCAAATTTTGCGGGTCCAGTACTGCCTGGCATTGTGTATGAATATGATGAGGAATCGGAGGAATGGAAATTTAAATTTCCAACTGGTGTAAGGCGAAACGCTTATACACACACCCGATATCCGCCTAAAGGGGAACGGCGACCAATTAGAAGTGAAGAAAATGCGAAAGCTGCCAGAAACCGAGCAATCGAACTTGCTGAGGATGAAGCATTAGATCAGTATCATGATCGAGGAAGGCATAGCATAAATTCTGCTAATTTTAATTTAGTCAACGCAAATTTAGAAAATGTAGAAGTAGCCCCACATGTTCCTGATAATCGAGAAGCCAAACACTTAGATGATCGGACAAGGATTGGCAATGCATTAAAATACCTCCCCTTAACATCGGTAGGTGGATACGGAAGAACACGCCGACAAAAGAGAAAGGCACGTCAGTCTAAACGCCGCCACCAGTAAACACATCATGGAGAACCACATACACTGGTTCGAACCCGTTGGTCCTGAACTAACGAGTCCGACGCAGAGCATTGAACTTGGCCCAGGTATCCTAACCATGGAGACACCCACGCACGAACGAATCTTGGCACTTAAGAATGACATCGATACTCTTACAAACCGACCCCATACGACCATTCAACTCTGGGACGATGCCAAGAAGATTACAAATCCGTACGAATATATATTTTTGTCATTGCAAAAACGCCAACACAAATCCATTGCAGCTTTATCACCGCTGTCGCGTTCCTACTTCAAGATGCTCGAAATGTGGGATCTCCTTGTCCCTTCTCTTATACTCCCTACCGGTCGGCTCATGCGAACCACTCATTCGGCAGAAGGACCAGGTGGTTTCCTGGAAGCCATTCAGCATCGAAAGCCGGGCGCCAAGATGGTGGCTATGACTCTGCGCTCCACCGAACGGACGATTCCTGGTTGGCGTAAATCGGCGGCCTTCCTTTCATCGTACCCCGATGTTCTGATCACCTACGGGGCCGATGGCACTGGTAATCTTTATTCACTCGATAATCAGGTAGCCTTTGAAGAGACAGCAAAGGTCCATCTAGGTGGCAAGGCCGATCTATATACGGCTGATGGCGGCTTCGATTTCAGTGCCGATTTCAATGCACAGGAAAACACCGTGCAGCGCCTCCTCGTAGCCGAAGCCCTCTGCGGTCTGAAGAGTCTCAAAGAAGGCGGCACAATGATCCTCAAACTGTTTGACACCAAAAATCAAGGGACATTGGATATTCTATGGGCAATCTCCATGTGTTTTGAGCGGACCGGTATGGTAAAGCCCCATACGAGCCGCCCCGCCAATTCGGAGCGATACTGGATTGGATCCCATCTTCGGGCCGACGTACCAGCCTGGATCCCCACCCTCCTACGTGCCCTAACTGCTACAGAGGCACCCATTGGTTGGAATAAGCTCTTTACGAGTCTATCCTATTCAGAGAGATGGCTCCATCAACTCCGCACATTTCAGTGCAGAGTAGAAGAACACCAAATCATAAATATTCAGCGTACACTTCACATTATAAATTATCCAACACGCTCAGAAATTGGAGCTCTTTTGCTGGAAAATATCGCCCGAAGTCGCGAATGGGCTGCCAGACACAGTGTTACTCAGAACCGCTTGTATAATGGCCTTTCGAATGAGGCCGTGATGTCGATGAATCTGGAAGAGGCACTGGCTCCATTCCCAATTTTGGGCGCACGAATGAGTTTACCAACATTGTGCCGACAGCCACTGATGCATCATGAGTTGACCTCCGTCCTGCCTCCACGGCCTCCAACTGGAGGAGCATGGCATCAAGCATTGCCGGAGAGTGTTCGGGATCCAGCACCATGTCGAACAGTCGCGGATATTCTTCGGACCAGGCCTTCAGTTCCTCCCGGATTACCTCCGCCTTCTTTCCAAGGGCGACCGCCGCCCGGATTTCTGAGACCATCTGCCGCGCTGAGCGTGATCGCTTTGCCTCCCGAATCGAAGCATCCATGGCTGCCGCATCTTCCGGATTCTTCATAGCCTGTGCCAACTTTTCCTTTACAGATGCCATGCTATACTCGGCCAATAAGTTTCCTGCAGAATTAGACCGCAGTTACTAGGATATGTCGTCTGCATCATACCGAACACAACAGAAGGATAGATCTTTAAATAAGAAAATTGTTAAACCGGATATCCCGGGCGATTATGGAGGGCACCCTATTCCTCCTATGCCGATTAAAGAATCCTTTATAGATGCCTCGGGAATAGACTCCTGGTCACTGTTGTTCGGCGCGACAGGAATTCTGTTCCTGACAATTGTCTGCGTAAACAGTCTAAATAAAAGATAAATGATATTAATTATAGATGAATAGCCAGGATCTTGCCCGACTCCATGTAGAAACTGCTGTTAAATTAACGAGCGTAGCCCGTGTAAAGGAACTCTTAGCTGCATATGAATCTAGCGAGGTCCCGGCATCAGGGGTACCCAAGTCCACACGAGGTAGAAAGCCCGGTGCAGCAGCGGCTGAACATCGGTGTCATTGGAATATTGGCACTGAGGCCCAGTGCAAGAATAATCAGAAGGATGGTAATTCCTACTGTGGAATGCACATTGGAAAGATCCATTTGATTGATACAACCGCGTCTCCTACTGCATCCCTTTTTTAGATATTACAGCCCCCGTTCCGATTAACGGGGTTATTCGTCATTTCATCTGCACCCACCTCTATTTGCACAGAGAATCCGCATCTCTCCAGGTCAGTGAAATAGCCGACGTGTAGATCTTTGTTTCTTTGACCTTCTCCGTCTACTCTGTCGTTTTTGCTGTCGTTGCCTCTGCCGCTGCCGCTGCTGCCGAGATCCACCCAACTGATTGACGCCACCCGGGCGGTCAAGGGCTGCGGTTCTATTCCGAACCGGCCCAGAATACCCCGGGCTGTATACAAAATCAGGACCATCCATATCTACCTCAGGAGGATTCCCTAAGCGCGGCCCTTCGTATGGCCCCACTAGATTATCTAAATCAAATAAATCGGACACTGATGAACTCATTCCTCCTGAATAAGCCTAATCTTTTTTCCTTGCGTGACAGCCCACATACGGAGCTTCAGCAAATTTCCTTCCATTTTATGGACAGTCTCAATCTTAGGCCGCTGCGCTTTCATAAATGTCCGAACCGCGGCATCGAGCTTGAGTGTTGGCCCGTGGCGAATCTCAATCACAGAGCCTTCCCCGATTTCCCGTTCGGCATCCTCCAGCGACATTTCAGAAGGAGTCGGCCAAACGATCAGTGTACGCGTTTTGATACTCCACCGGGCCCTTACATCCGCTGGTATCAATTCCTCTAGTGTTGTCGGACGAGTTACGTGGGTGAAATGTTCACAGGAAAGAGCTGTGTGGCCATAACAGCTACAGTTAGCACACCAGAGGGATGCCTGAACGGGGCAGGCCTCCCCTTCTTTATGGATTCGCGAAAGCCCTAGGCTAGATTTACAGGTGATGCACAAAGTTGTCATGATGCTGACCCTTCGGGCCGACCTATGCATCAAGTTTTTTTGAGGCAGAATAGAAGAGATGGCACTTCTTTTAATAACACTTGTTATTCTATGGTGGATTGCCGTATGGGGTTTCTTCGATATGGCTATCCTGCATATGACGCGGTTTGAGAAAATGATGATCTACGGTTTTATGATACTGTCTATTGTATTCTTGCTACAAATAAACCCTGAACTTTTGGAACATTTTTAGCGAAGATAGGTAGCCGACAAGAATATAGGCAAGAGCACCCGCGCCATATTCGGCTGTATCAATAATACTGTTCCCATCATAATAGAGAACAAACTGATATAACAGAAAGAAGGGGGCAACAAGAGGGAAGGGTACGGATAACATACCAAAGAAAATATGCCAAAATGAATTCCAACCATCTACAAATAGGTTGCGCATTACCCTCTTATCAACTGCTAAATTAAATATGTGCAGGTAGCAGGATGCCACCACGACGACTGCGCCCTTATTTACATCCACGGTCAGGTCCCGTAGCCCATTCACCATTAACCTATACTCTAAATCAGATACGTTCAATTTATCAATTTCCGCCGCCTGGTGATGCGCAAGTTACTGTTGGTGTCTTTTCCTTTGGCGGTGGTCTCAGAGGCACCTTATCAGGGGGGTTCCTTGTAAATGGTGATCCTCAGCAGCACTGGACCTCTCTTGGTATCAGCGCACAAAATCATCCGCGAATTATTGTAGTACCGGTGAATGGGGCCTCTTTTTCGACAAGGCCTAATCCGAACGATGTTGCAACCATCGAAAATACGATTGACATAGAAATAATTGGCGCACTGTGCCCTACATCAAAACTTACTATTATTCTCTATATTGCAAAGCCGTACGACGATTTCCCAGATGTATTATCTGCGGCCCAGACCCCTGTTACTGTCGGGGGCACATCCTATATTCCTAGTATCATCTCGTGTTCCTGGGGTGCTCCAGAATCCGCGTATGACTCTGCCACATTACATGCAAATAATGCACTTTTTCAGGCAGTGGCAGCCAAAGGTATTACGGTTACCGCCGCGTCGGGTGATTACGGGTCCTCTGCTGATCGTAGTGGCAGGACTGTAGCCGATTTCCCTTCTGCGTCCCCCTATGTAGTAGCCTGTGGTGGAACTTCCCTTTATTGTCCCAGCGGAATCTATGATGGTAGCACTGTAGAAACTACATGGTCCGGTAGCGGCGGCGGTTTTGCAAGTTTTTTTCCTAAACCGGCCTATCAATCGGATCTTTCGGGTAATAACCGTTCATCCCCAGATATTGCGCTTGTTGCAGATCCTAGGACAGGAGTAAAGTTCACGATCGGTGGCGTAGCGGATAGGGTTGTGGGCGGAACTAGTATTGTATCCCCCGCAATAGCCGCTTTTGCGGCAGCTCTCAATCTCCGGCAGTTTCTTACACCTCTACTCTATAGCTATCCGTCCACGCATTATAATGATATTACAGTAGGAACAAATGGTGCGTATAGAGCTGGAGTCCGCCACGATAACTGCACGGGGCTTGGCAGTATAGTTGGATCTAGGATAACAGCCAGTCTTACTGTACCTATCCCTGTGCAAAGCGTTAGTCTAACCGGCCCTGCAACTGTAAATCTAGGACAAACAGTTCAATTAACTGCCACAATCCTGCCAACAACTGCAACAAATAAGGCTATTACCTTCAGCAGTTCTAATCTGGGTGTTGCAACCGTCAGCCCAACGGGTCTAGTCCTAGGAGTTGCAGAAGGCAGTACCACCATTACAGTGATAACAGCAGATGGCTCCTTTACAGCATCCGCCACACTTTCTGTAATTATCCCCCCAATAATTCGCGTGAGTAGCATAACATTTCCAGCAGCGATGCACTCTATCGCAGTGGGGCGACCACTTACAATTCAACCAACTGTAATCCCGGAAAATGCTACAAATCAGACAGTCAGATTTAGTAGTTCAAATACAACTATTGCGACAGTAAACACCACCTCAGGTCTTGTAAGCGGTCTGGCCACAGGAGTAGGGGTCGGCAGCGCAACCATAACAGCCACCTCTGATGACGGTGGTAAGGTCTCAACAACAATGGTCACTGTGACGGGCCGACGGGTATCTAGAATTACTCTATCAAGAACTTCTGCAAATCTACGAATAGGGAATGCAATTCGTTTATCAGCAAATATTTTGCCCAAAAATGCAACAAATCCAGCCATCACCTGGTCGGTAAGTCAACCGACGACACCCGTAATTTCTCTTTCGAATGGAAATATTCGGACATTATCAGGGGGGACTGCCATTGTTACAGCCACAACGCTTGATGGAGGAAAATCTGCACGTTGCACTATTATTGTACGCCCAGCCTAAACCCTAAAAGTGACGATGGCCTGGGTGGTCCCTGTTAGTAGCAAATGGAGCTAACACTTTACAAACTCAAGGTACAGGGCATTGTGTTTCTTGTCGATCCTATCACAACGGTTGCTTACCGCTATGATACGACCGAACCGGTGGGGCGCATTATATGGAAAAATCTGGGAGAAGAGCCGCGGCTCATTATTGATAAACTTGAAGAGTAACGTCAGCTGACCCATCGAAGGTCACGATGAAGGAGTATCAGGATTTGGCATTGCAATTGAAGGAGCATCAGCGGGTACTCCTTGAACGTCTCCTGCAACTATTTCCAGATGTCTTAACAACTCATGCGGTAGAGATTAAGCGATGGAGAAAGAAGCTAAGTCGTTAATGTTTACGACTACGAGTGGATCGCTGTTTTCTAACCTTGCGAGTTCTGTGGCGAAGCTGCACGTTAGACCTAGTTTTGCGGACTTGCTGATGACGCGTGGATCGACGTTTGAGCTGACGATACCCTCCATGCCCCCCCTCCCCTGGAAGTACAACAAGTGCATTTGATGCAGAAGCAGCGGCCGGAGGCTCCCCACCCTTACGTTCAATGCCATCCTCTACAACGCCCTCCCTTTGCGGAGGATTTGCAGCAAGGAAGGCTCGAGATGCGCTACTATTTACAGATGAAGAGGCTGGTCTATTAGCCAAAAGGAGGCCCCCACTAGCTGCAGAGCTACCTGCTGCAGATTGAGGGAAGCCTATTGCCCTGGGTACGAAGCGTGGCATAGGTTGGGGAGGTAGTAAAGGCGCGTTATTCCTTGCACTAGCTGCCGCTGCTGCTGCTGTTGCGGGAGGGCGAGGTGCAGTCGGCAATGGCCCTACACCTGCACCCCCAGCTGCATTCGAAGCCGCTGCTGCTGCCGCAGCCGCGGGAACCTCTGCAGTAGCATTTGTTGGCCCAGCGGGGAATAATATAGTATGAAACGCACTTTTAACATTTTCAGCCGATGAAAATATATTTGTACCCATTTCTTTTATTAATTTAAGTTTGGCCACCAGCCCCTTATCTGCTGCACGTTTTGCCTCATCTGCAGTTGTTGCAGTTGCTTCAGCAATCATAGAAGATAGAAAATCTACAACTTCCTGATTTTTCTCTAATTCTCTAAGTGCAAAAAAAGCCCGAATGTGCTCAATACTCTCTTCTTCATCCGCAACCTTTTCTGCCGCTTTAATTCTTTCACTCAGGCCTTCATGGGCAACACGATCATGGAGTAGTCCAGCAACCACGGCCTGTGATTTTACCACTCCTTCTTTAGCTGTCCTTAATACTGTTTTTGCTATTTGCTCTTGCAGATCAGATATAATTTTTTGTATTACAGCTTTCATAATACTATCGCACAGCCATTCCTTTAATGTTTTCTCCCTACCAAAAATCTTATTTCTTGGGTCAAAAATAGTCTGGAGCCAACTCCACTGATCCGGTCTAAAAGCAGCTTTAAATGATCCATCCGGGTTCTGGCGCTCTGCTGATAATGTATCAATAAATTTCGCAAAATTTGCTTCAGGGGCACTCGGATTTTCAGCCTTCCACTTGTTAAATACCGCAACAATTGCAGATCGTTTTTTGCCAATAGCACCAGCACTTGTGATAGCCGGATCACTGGCCAAATTTATTAACTGTGATATTACAGATTCTATGCCGGATTTGCTCTCGATGTGTTTATAAATATCAGTGATATTTTTAAGGACAATCTTTACAATAAATGTTTCAATGGATTCATCCAGTCTATCCTTTACCACCTTTAATGCAGAACTCGCCCGTTGTACACGTTTTGATACGCGACTATACTTAAATGATGCCCTGAGAGATGAAATTAATGTGATAACAGTCAATGCCAGAGATCCTGCACCAAGCCAAACATTGGGACCTGACTGCATTTGGCTCATATAGTAAGGTACACATTGCGTTGCCATTTCATAAGTGCCAAGTAAAGCGGGGGCACCAAAAGTAGCAGCTGGGATTGCATACGATGCCATTCCTGCAACAGGGATACCGTAGGAGGTCGCTACAGAAGCACCTGCTGTTGTAGCAGCACCCGCATACAACCCTGTTAGGGAGTATCGTGCGGACAAACTGCTAAAGGAAGCACAGTGGGCTTCGGGGACCCATCCCAGTAAGAAAGATGGTAAAAATGGGCTAGGGACTAATGAATTTGTATTTGGATCAAATATAAGTGTACCCACAGCAGGTTCGGTGGTACACTGCATAGACATTTGATCATATCTTTGGCCCAATTTACATATAAATTCCTTTGTTGGATCAAGGATTCTTATTTCACCTTCACCTACATTGAAGAGAGTCAGAGCGGGGGGGCTTACTGTGGCAGGAGGAGGCGGGATGGTTCTAGTTACGGCAGTACATTCTTCAGTGACTGTGTCCCAATATGTTGTGATAGATGATGCTGTTGTAACCTGTGTACACACCATTTCTATATATGTATTATTTGCCGTTACGGGTCTCCCAAGGGTTTGATAACCTTTAGTAATATTTTCAATAGTTGCCCGATCAGTATTTAAAGGAGTTAAGGGCGCGATTTGTGCTGCTAACAGCCCATCACTTTCGAGAACTTCTCTTTCATATGTTAAAACCTTATTTTCAGCCGTTAAAAAGGTTACATCTGAAGCACTTAATCCTGGAGTTTGAAGAGCCTTATTATTATCAGTAATTGAACGACCTAAGATATCCACAAATGCATTTTTAGCCAGCCTTTCTCGCTCAGTTAGGGTTTCACGGCCACCAAGCCACTCTACCATCGTATTGGCTCGACCACCCGCTCTTACATTTGCGGCGCCCCGGCGCCGTCGCTGTATTTCAAGTCCATTGTAATATACTGTCACACCAGGATTTATCACAGGGACTCTTCCCTCCGGGACAAATAATGTTTTCTGACCACGCTCATATACAAACCATCTACCCTCATGAACACTGCGAATAGGCGGGGGGACTGTAAAATTAATCGAATTAAACAATTGATATGCCGCAGCGGATGCTACTAAAATACCACCTATATTAACCCACAAGGGTTGACCGCTAGAAAATCTTCCACCTTCTGTATCATATGTTCGTAATGTTGCAAAGGTCACAAGTGCGATACCTGTCCCGTCCTCATCTCTTAAACGCTCAATAAGCCCTGGGTCTACATCACGGATCTGACTCATAATCTGACTAATGGATATTGCTGTTTCAGCCCCACTTTTATTAACAAATGTTAAGGCTGGAAGAGTTTGTTTCAGAAATGCTGCACGACCTTGATTAATTAATTGCTGAATAAATGTTTGTCTTGATTTCTTATTTTCTCTGTCATTCGGATTTAATAATGCACTATATAAATCACCGGCAATACCACATGCAGACATTATTTGAATTAATGCATCTTGCTCAATTGCCATACCTTCAATTGCTTTTCCGGTCGATCGTGTTATACCGGCTCTTGCTGCAGTAAATGATGCGACCTGCGAAGCTTCCATTCCAGGCAATGCAAGTTGCAAGGCCTGAGTCGCTACGTCGGGTGCACGGGATGCCTTTGCAAGGGCATTTGCAACCGCAGAAAGTGGACCCAGAGCTAAGGGTGCTGCCGGTGTCCTATGAGGCACTACTGCAGAACCAGCAGCAGCAGCAGCTGAGGGTGCAGCCAACGCATTTGATGCATTCGGCCCATTTCCACTACCACCGCCGCGCTGCTTTTTAGATCGGGCCTTAAACTGTTGATTTAACATTTCACCAATGGACAGACCACCACCCCGTTGACCACCAACAAGATTATCAGCCGAATTTTCCTCAGCAACCTCTTCCGGCTCAGCCCTTTCTTTAACTGATAAGAAATTCTGAAATTCAATCTGCCCTTCGGCAGCTATGGCCGCCATTAATTTTGAATAATTCATCATATCGATATCCGTAACAATAGCGGTTTTGTCAAATACCATTTCAAAGCATTGAGATAACTCTGTCAATAGATTTATTAACGCTTTTTTTGAGTATACTAAATCGATATCATCTGGTGCAAGACCAAGATAGAAAAGGGGCGCACAGCGCATCAGCGGTAAAAATAACGTATACACACCGCGGAGCTGTTCATATTCAGGGTCGACTCCTGCAGCATTAGCAGAAGTAGCTGCAGACCGGGGTCCATTCCCGGCGGCATTTGCCCGGACAGAATTTGCCGAACTACTCATTTCTATTCTATATAATTATTTAATTTGCAGACTTTGCAGGAAGTACAGCACTAAAGTTTGCATGTGAAACCGAAACCACCGTATCTCCTTCCTGCTGTTTCTCACACAGAACCACCAATGTCTTAAATAGTTGCCCCGAATGTCGCCGAGCTTCCTCCGCCTTATTTGCATCAGGGCTCTTAGCAGCCACCTCCAAACGCTCAAGTTCAGGCTTAATCTGGGATAACAGTGAAATAATGATTTCCTGATCAAAGCCCTTCTGAAGTAGCAATTGTGTAAAGAGCCCCTTTAAATTACCGGGATTTCCATTCAGTAACTGGTCGGCACCCATGACAATTATTTCTCGGACGCCCCTGGGATCCCGTGCCATCAGTGCTGCCCCCTCCCGCCAAATCGATGTCTGAAAGGAATCACCGTCAAACTGGTACTCTATGCCCCCCTTATTTTGAAGTTCTTGACAGATCCGATCATAACAGGCCTGTGCCACTGCTATTTTGGACATACTTACCGGTGAAACCGACGACGACCTTTAGATCGTCGACCCTAAAATGGCTTCAGCTACCCCTATTATGAAAATGTGACGGGCGCCAGACAGGGTCTCTTGGCATATCACGATGAACCCGGTAGAAGAGGATTTGTATGGAGGAGGTGTCACGTCGATCACCAAAAGCCTAGATCCACGTGAGAGGTCTGTTCGCTATGGGCTTCCCGATGAAGTATCCCGATTCTGGCAGTATACGTTGCGACCGCACCGCAATGACGGTTGCAGCCCTTCCGTTTATGGGAATAAAGAATACCTACAGGCGTCCGTGCAGTCAGATAACTACAATACTTGTGTCGTTACAACAAATGGGAGCCTAGAGATCGCCCATATCCTTCTTCTGGCATGGCATGATGGTGAGTTCGAGTTCACACCAGAGGTGCTCACCAAGCCAACTCTTACAATGAATGTCGGCGAACGACCCACGGGCACCTCATGTACTCCTGAAGAATTTTATGCGGACCAACCCTTTCGAATTGTCGCAACA
>Ga0209597_1001518_pt1 | contig 15121 bp, 12 predicted proteins | sample M_140625_MF_Meta_FD_187316 | JGI IMG/M metagenome (GOLD analysis project Ga0209597, IMG submission 187316) | Freshwater microbial communities from Lake Montjoie, Canada to study carbon cycling - M_140625_MF_MetaG (SPAdes) (version 2) | ecosystem: Environmental > Aquatic > Freshwater > Lake...
ATGCCGAAACGGCCCAGATCGCCGTGCAGGCGGGGCTCACCGGGCATCTGGTCATTAGCACCATCCACTCCGGTAGCACCTCCGGAGTCTTCGCCCGGCTCATTAACATGGGCATCGAGCCCTTCCTGCTGGCCTCCTCAATCACGGGCGTCCTAGGCATGCGCCTCATCCGACGCAGCTGCCTCGTCTGCCTGGAATCCTACCAACCCGAACCGGCCGCTCTGGCCTACCTCCCGGTGGAGACGCATAGCACGGGTCAATTCCGTCGCGGAGGCGGCTGCCCAGCCTGCAACCACACCGGCTTCAGCGGTCGGGCTACTGTGATGGAAACCTTGACGGTGGACGAGGTCCTGCGCGACGCGGTGCTGCAGAAGCTACCCACGCGACGACTGCAAGAAATTGCTCAGGCTCAAGGCATGGAAACTCTCTGGCAGGCGGGCCTGCGAAGGGCCTTGCGAGGTGAAACCACTCTGGAAGAAATCCTGAGGGTAGTCGGTATGGAAGGGTTCTAAAAAACACTCGGGGCACCTGGGATAAACCTCCCACGATGCCCCAATTCCACACCGACCCGGCGGACAGTATTAGTAGCCGTACTGCTGCACGTTCCCGTTGGCCAAGATGTAGCCGGTGCGCTCGCGGTACCATTGAAAGTCTATCTTACCCTGGGCATCGAAGGTCTTGGTGGGCGGATAGGAAAACTTCACAGCCTGGTATTTTGAGGTGCCACTGAGCCAGCGACGGATCTCCGCATGTCCGTCGGCGAAGGAGAAGCCGCAGGCGCCGTTGTGGTACGAGGCCGGGATGTCCTGCCAAGACGAGGCATCGGGGTTATTAATGAAGTAGGCGTCATTAATGGAGTCCGGGTGCTCATCGAGCGTGAGCCACGTCTTGGAGGGCGAGGGGACTTGCGACTGCTTGAGGAACTGGATGCGGTCGGAGAAGCCCCAGTTGCGGCCGTCCTTGGTGGAATCATTACCAATGCTGAAGCGACCGAAGAAGGAGTTCATGGCCATGCTCCGATTGCGGCGAGACCAACCCTTGGCGCGCTGAGCCGGTGCGATGAAAATATCAGCTGGGCACTTGTACACACCCACAGCTCCTCCGGTGTACTTGCCCAAAACCCCATTCACCACCCACGCGTCGTTAGTGACGCTGCGTTCGGCCGTGCCGGTGCCGACACCCCAGGTCATGACGTTGTTGACCCAGTTATCGAACACTTTCTGGTCAATGGCCTGAATGGTCTCACTGACGCCATAGTTGTTGGCCACCGCATCATTGTAGTCGGTGGAATACAGGTGCCAGGCCAAGGTGAGCTGCTTGCCGTTGTTGACGCAGCCGATGCCCTGGGCCTTGGCTTTCGCCTTTGCCAGAGCCGGCAAGAGCATGCCAGCCAAAATGGCGATGATGGCGATGACCACCAAGAGTTCGATGAGCGTAAAGCCACGGCGGTTGACCGCGCGACGAATGGAAAATTCTGGGGTTTTCATGAAGGCTGTTTGTCAAGGTACCCGAGTCGTCAAGGCTTACAAGCGCGGTGTCCGCGCACATAGCAAGTGAACGCTAAGAGCTCCACGAGCATCACGGGTGGACCACTCGGAAGAACTGACCGTTCGGAGCATTGGTCGTGGAGTCCAGCAGGATGAGCACCCCTTCTGGATCACCGATCTCCAAATCCATCGAATCCTGCCAGGTTTGCAAATCAACCGAGCGCTCCAGGCGAAAGGTCTGGTCCATTTGTCCACCGAAGAGGAACAGGCTGTCTTCGGAAGACTTCGGATAGTTGAGAACTTGCACCGGCGCATCGAAGGCGGTGGCTCTGGCTCGCAGGATAGCCCCGCCCGTACCGGCGACAATCCACTGGTCGTTGGCCGCACTCACCGTATAGAGGTTGCGAGTGGTGGAGGTGGGCATTTCGACCCAATTCGAGAGGTCTTGCGACAGGGCCACGACACCTCCATCGCCCACCAGACAGAACCAGCCGGAATACCATCCGACATCATTCCACCAAGTGGTCGAGACCGTGGACCGCGCCGACCAGACCATCCCGTCGGTACTGGTCAAGACCGTGCCCGCTTCGCCCACGGCCACCAGACGGCCACTGAGCCATCGCACTCGCCAAAGCCAGCGCGAGGTGCCTGAAGAGCGAGAAGACCAGTTGATGCCATTGGCGCTGCTCAAGAGGACGCCATTTTGTCCGGAAACCAAAAACCCACCCGGCCATTCGGTGGCGCCGCTCAGAATGGCGGTGGATCCGGAAGTTCGCCGCGTCCAAGACCGGGCATCCGGACTGGTCAGGAGGGCACCACTGGAACCGGCGACGACAAAGAGGTTGGAGTTGGCACAGACGGCCCGCAGGTCGGCGGTGACTCCGGAGGCGACCGCTTCCCAGGCAATGCCCAGGGTGTTGACCTGATTGGTGATGAGCACCCGGACCACCTGGGTTCCGTTGGTTGCGGAATTGGTGCTCACCAACAGCGCATAGTCGGTGCGGCTCAAGGCCAGTGCTCCTGAGGAACCCGCAGCGACCACCAAATTGGAACGACCGCCCAGCCCGTAGTAATTGACTCCGGACGCACTGGCCGGAGCCAGGCCCCGGTTCCAGTTCTTGCCGTCCGGACTGTCCATGAACTGCGCCCATTCCCCGGCCGTGACCCGGAGGGTTTGTGGTTGGGTGTTGGTGGAGAACGTGGGCACTGCGCTAGTGAATGCGACACTCACATTAGTGCCAGGGACGGTGAGAACCATGGAGTCCCAGATGGCGGCAATGCCGGTGGGTTCGGTGTAGCTCCAGTTGAATCCGGCCAAGGTGGAAGACCGCGTCCCGGTGACAATCAGGCCATTGCGCGTTCCGGCCACCACCTGCTGCCCGTCCCACAGCAAACATTGATAGGTCACCAGCGGAGCCGGATTGGCCCGGAGGGAATTGGCCTCGGACGACCAGACCCAATTACCGAAGAGGCTGACGCCGAAACGCAATTCCCCAGAACCGGCCACCAACCGCTCGTTGCCAATGGCCACAACGGCCGTCAGGGCGTTGGTAGTACTAATCCGCCCGGCATCCCATTGGAGCAATTGGGTCGTGCGGCTAATCGCATAATTGCCTGCGTCACCCACGACCATCACGCCGGTTGAAACAGGAGCCACGCGATACCAATTGAAGCCCGACTTGCCGGTGTTGCGCGCGGTCCAACTCAGGCCATCGACACTGCTGGCCACAAAGGCGGCGTCGCCGACGGCCACGAAAACGCCCGAGGCGTAGGTCACACTGGTGAGGTTGTTGGTTTTACCAACAGAGGCGGCCGTCCATTCGACCCCATTGGTGCTGACGAGCACCGTCCCGCCGTCGCCTACGGCCACGACCCGATTGGATGAAGCAGCCACACTTTCCAGCCACTGGGTCTTGCCCGAAACAGCCGCCTGAAACACTTCTCCATCGGACCAGAGAACCGTCCCCGACTCGCCCACCACGATCGCCCGATCTCCCAAATAGGTGGCTCCACGCAACGCGACCGAAGTTTCGGTCTTCACCCGACGCCAGTCCGGCAGAGCGTCCGCCACCCACAGTGCGCCGCGATCTCCCACGGCGAGGTACAGGCGATTGGTGCGCCATGCCAAATCGGTGATGGAATTGCCGAAGGGAACGGGGTTGGACCATCGCCAGGTCAAATTGGTGCCTTGGGCGTTGGCCTTGGGCGATCCGGCCACGGCACCTATCAAGATCAGCAAGCAAAGAGGCAAGCCCCACCACCAACCCGTTGGTCCAAAGACACAGGCCTCCTTGCTGCTGCGGACGACGGTGTTCACTGCGTTTCTATAGGCGCTCGGGAGCGGTTGTACAATGCGCTCGGATCAATTTCAGGCATCTGTCACAGAGACTTGCTCCGGAGGCGGGAAACGTACAACAAAGGTCGATCCGTCCAATCCGGTGGACTCCAGTGAGACGTCACCGCCGATGCTCAAAGCCAGTTGTCGGGTGATGGCCAAGCCTAAGCCGCTGCCGCCCGGCTTGGTGGACACCGTGGGCTCGAAGAGGTGTTCCCGCACGGACGGCGCGATCCCCGTTCCGGCATCGGTGACGCGCACCATTAAACTGCCATCGGAGCCATCGGCCGAGGCAATCCGCACCTCAGAATGATCCGGCGCCGCCTCCAGCGCGTTGCTAACCAAATTCTCCACCACCAGCAAAAGGATGTTGGCCTCCCGGTTGTGAAGCCGACGATGGGAATGGCTGTGCAAAACGGTCCGGACTCCCCGCGCCTGCGCCGCCGGATCCAGCCGCTGCAAGACCCGGGGCAAGAGTTCACTCATCGCTATCTCAAACTCGGAGACGCCACCGGAGTCCCGAAGAACTCGCACCACTCCATCGATGAGGGCTCGCATGCGGCGGAGGGTAACCAGGGCTTCGGCTCGATCATCGGCCGCCACGGGCTGATCTCCGATGCTGGCCAGAAAACCTTGAAGGCCCGCCAAGGGATTGCGCAGCCCATGCACTAAGTGAGAAGCCACGGCTCCCATCGCCCCGGTCTTGGTGGCCACCATTAACTCCCGATTGGCCCGAGCCAAACCCTCGCTGCGTTCGAGCAAGACCTGGTTCGTGCGGGCTAACCGCGAAAAGGCGATCGTGATAGCCACGGCCAAGGCGCTGCCGGAGAGCAGTAAGGTCACAAACCCTTGGCGCCAGAGACTGCGATCGAGTTGGGCATACTCCTCCAACAGTCCAGAACCGGCCACCTCCACACCCAAAATGCCGGCCAGCGATGGGGCCGTGGTATCCGGGAGGGGGATGTGCATTCGCAGGACCGCCGATTTTCCATCAGCGTGGACCCGGAATTCCGGAAGCACTTCTCCCGCGATCAAGCGTTCCAACTGCGATGGATCCGGCTGCGGAACAGACTCCTCACCATAAATTCTTGAGGGCAATCCGCCGCGGGCGTCGAAGACCGTAATCCGTTGGACATAGGCCAACTGCGGCAACGTGGCCACTTCGACGGCGGCCAAGAGCGGGTCATCCACTCCCTCGGCGCGCAGGGCGGCAAAACGTCCTTGGAATAGGGCCGCCACACCACGGGCTTCGCGTTCGGCCAAACCTGCACGGAGCTCTCGGCGCAACGGGAGGCGCGTGCCGAGAACCGTTAGTAACAACACAACTAAGGCCACCGCCACCGCTGCAAGCGTGGGGCCATGCATTCCATGCTGGAGCCGGTTCGGTTTCAAAATTCCCATTCCAATCCGCCAGTGGCCGTGTGGGAGGAATAGGTGTAGAGCAGCACGTTGGAATTCTGCCGCTCGAACAAGTACTCGGCAAACACCGTCGCGTGGCGGCCCACTTTTCGAAATACGCGGGCATTGGTTTCCACATCTTGAGTGTGGCGGTATTTGAAGAGGTCTTCTGGGGCCGGCGAAATGAACTGACGCTGGTAGTCCCATTGGCTCCAGCGCGCTCCCAACAAAGTCCCCCAACGGGTTCCTTCCCAACGCAGGGTTCCAGCCACTCCCCAGCGATTGAAATCATAGAAACCCACGGCCTCATCCCGGTTCAGCATTTGGAAGAGGCGCACCGTGGAACGGAGTTTGGGTTTGTCCGACCACTGATGTTTCCACGCCAAATCGGCGTTGAGCTGGGTGAACCGCGCCACCGTATCGGGCTCTGGAATGCCCAGGAGATTGGAAGCAGGCCGCGAATCATAAGGGCGGTTTTCGTAGCGGACGGTGGCTTCGAGCGCCGATCCCTCGGCATAATCCCAGGCGATCACGGAGCGCGGCCCTGTCTGCCAGAATCCATCAATCGGGGCATTGAAGTTTTGGCGCTGCCAACTGTAGCCCACCTCCCAACGGAATCCGCGGCCCCGGGACCATCGAACGGAGGGTTGGGCGGTCAGGGAATGAACCTTGGTACGCACTGAACCCTGACCGTCAGCCAACGTCGAGGCATCGAAAACCTGATTGGCGTAGAGGTGCTGACCCACAAGGCCAGGGCTCCATCCGGACGGAGTTTGGTACCGATACTCGCCATAAGTTGAAACCCAGGCATCGCCACTCACCGGCTGGCCCACGAGGCCGGAATCCACCGTCTGGAGGTACCGACGTTCTTCACCGCCGACAAACAAGGTCCATCGATGGGCGTCGATGGGCATGCGCATCAAAAAGGCCTCGAACCCATAGCCGGCAAACGGGGTTTCCTGGGCGTTGGTGCCCGAAAGGAGGGCGTTGTCTCGCCACCCGCCCGAGCTGCGCACGGTCACCGTGGTGGTCCACACCGGAATCTCCCATTCGCTATCCGGATCGCGCAGATGCAAGGGCCCCAACACTTGCTGACCACCCAAGAGAGTTCTTCCCAAGAGGAAGATCCAGGCCCAGAACCCAGCCGAATGTCTTGCCCATGAAGAGGCTTCCATTGGGGTGCGGTTGTGAGGCGGGGTCGACATGCGAAAATGCAACGGATCAGTCTCCATGAGAGTGCCGGACACGAAAAAGGCAGGCGAGCCGCAACCTGCGATTCGCCTGCCTTGTCTTAGAGCCTGTCTGAAAATGGGGAGGGGTTCTGCGGAAATCAGCCTCAAGGATTAGGAGATCAGCCGCGGGGACGGCCGGGGCCCTTGCCGCCGCCCGAACCACCGCCATCAGTGGGCTTGTTCTCGCGGACCGAGACGCCGAGGTCTTTCAGTTGGTCGCGGATTTCGGTGCGCACCTGCTGGGTGTCAGTCAGGAACTTGTCGCGATTGGCCTTGAGCTGCTCACGAACGGTGTTGCGCTGTTCCTGGGTGGCGGTGCTCAGCGTCTTGGCTACCTCCCGCTGTGCATCAATGAAGCCCTTGGACTGCTCACGGTACTTGGAGATCTGGTCCTGCAAGGACTGGGGCAAGGTGGTGAACACCTTCTCGGGAACGCCGATCCGGGGCACTTCGATGCCCGGGCCACGGCCGCCGCGGCCGGTTTCAGGCTTCTCGGGGGACTGAGCGAAGGAGCTCAGGGTGGTTGCCGTGGCCAACAAGGCGGCCAGCAGGAAAGAATTCTTGGAGTTCATGTTTGTAGCGATGGTTTTTGTGAATCGAGGCGTTATGGTCTGAGGCTTTATGGCCTAGGGCTTTGTTTCTGTTTCCAGAAGCTCTTTCCCGAGGTCGCGACCCCGCCGTTTCTGAGACACCTGCTGCATGGACTGTGCCAAGGCCTCATCGGCTCGAAAGCCGGGGCGTAGGGGCTCGTTTCCTCATATTTTGCCGGTGTTACACAATGAGGGTGCCAACGGACTGGATGAGTTTGGGGAATATTCCCCAAGCGGTTGGAGAACCTGATGGGGACGAACACCCACTCTCCGGACCCGGGTGCAACGCCCGGACCCAACCAGTCCTGCAGAAGATTTCGCGTTTTGCCTCTCCGGAATCTATGCTCACAGCCATGGGAGATTCGCCCGCCGTTCCGATCACGATCCGGAACACATGGAAAGCCGTTGTCGACCACGCTCGACGCTACCAGGACTTCACGTACGTCTATCCGGTCATTTCGCGCCGATCGCGGGGGCTTTCCATTGGGGTGAACCTCAATCCCGACAAGCAGTGCAATTTTGACTGCGTTTACTGCGAGGTCGATCGCACCACGCCGGGAAAGGCTCGCGACGTTCGACTAGACCAAGTTCGGGACGAACTGCGTTGGCTCATCGACCATGCTCTGAGCGGCGGGTTAGGTCTTGAAGCCAAGTTCAATGACGCCCCTCCCGAGGTGAGCCGAATCGTCCGCGATGTGGCCTTCAGCGGCGATGGCGAGCCCACGATGGTCTCCAATTTCGATGCGTGCGTGGAAGTCGTGGCCGAGGTCCTTCGGGAAAAGGAGCTTTCGGACACCAAGATCGTGCTCATCACCGACTCGGCTGGCTTGGACAAAGTCTCCGTGCGCCGAGGGCTGTCGCTCATGGATGCTCATCACGGAGAGGTCTGGGCCAAGCTCGACGCGGGCACCGAGGAGTACTACCGGCACATTAACCGCAGTTCGGTGCGCTTCGACCGAATCTTGAGCAACCTGCTGGAGACAGCTCGGGTTCGACCCATTGTCATTCAGAGCCTCTTCCTGAAGACCCACGGCCAACCCATGTCCTCGATTGAACTGGAGGCCTACTGCGGGCGCCTCAACCAAATTCGGGACGGTGGCGGCACCTTACGCGAGGTTCATGCCTACACACTGGCTCGACCCACGCCAGAAGCGTGGGCCACGCGCCTCAGCGCCGAGGAGTTAAGCACGGTGGCCGAGACCATCCGCGCTCAGACCGGCCTTCGGGTCGAAGAGTTTCCTTAGCCTTCAAGCACGAGCCTCAGCTTGGCCCGCGCCTCCCTCTCGCCTCGTCTTGCGAAAGAATCCGCTACGCCATCCCTTTCCTCCCAACTGAATCGTTCCGGCTGAGCCAAACTTCCGAGTAGAAACAAAAACTCCCGCGGGAAGCCCCATCATCATGGGGTCCCGCGGGAGTGGATGAGTGAGCTTTTGTTAGCTCATGTATTCGCGCGGATCGGCCACTCGTCCGGCCAGCGCGCTGGCGGCCACGGTCGCCGGCGAGGCCAGGAATACTTGGCTCTCCTTGTGACCCATGCGACCCGGGAAATTCCGGTTGGTGGCACTAATGCACTTCATGGGCGCATTCATCCGACCAAAGGTATCCACCGGTCCGCCCAAACAGGCTGAACAACCGGCATTCTCGGTCATTTGCACGCCTGCCGACACGAGGATGTCCCAGATGGTCTGATTGCCCCAGCGGGTGTTCTGCAAATCATGGACGATTTCTGGGGTGGCGGGCACGCCGAAGGTGTCGATGACCACTTTCTTGCCGCGCAGCACGCGGGCGAATTCCACGAAGTCGCTGGTCTTGCCGCCGGTGCAAGATCCGACATAAGCCCGATCGAGCTGAATGTGGGACAATTCCTTGGCGGACTTGCGTTGGCCGGGGTCCGGATGACAGGCCACCGTGGGCTCGAGCTTGGAGAGATCGATGACAATCTCGCGGGTAAACTTCTGGTCGTGATCCACCTCGACTGGCTCGTAGGTGGATCGGGTGCCGTTGAGGCGAGTGCGGGCGTCGACGTACTCGGCCGTGCGCGCATCGAAGGGAAATATAGCATTCTTGCCGCCGGCCTCGATGGCCATGTTGGCGACGGTCATTCGGTCATCCATCGACAGCGTCGCGATGCCAGAGCCATGGAACTGCATGGCTTGGTAGGTCGCGCCGTCGAAGCCGATCTCGCCGATGGCGTGCAGGATGATGTCCTTGGCCATGACGCCCAACTGCAGCTTACCCTCGAGTCGGAACCCGATGGTCGATGGCACCTTGATGAGCAGCTTGCCCGTACCCATGACGAATCCCGCATCGGTGTTGCCGATGCCGGTGGCGAACTGGTTGAAGGCGCCGGCCATGCACGTGTGGGAATCGGTGCCGAAGAGCACTTCGCCGGGGCGGGTGTGCCCCTTCTGCGGCAGCGCTGCGTGGCAGACGCCGGCGTACTGAGATCCGTACTGACGCTTCAGCAATCCTTTGGTCGCATCGAACTTCCAGGCGCCGTTGGGGTCGTCGATGACGTCATAAAAATACGGGATTTCCTGCTCTCGCACGAAGTCGCGCAAGATGTCGACGTTGCGGTTGGACTTGGAATCGGAGGTGAAGATGTAGTGGTCGGGAATAATGACCACTCGGTTGCGGTCCCACACCTTGGCGTTCTGGCCGAACTCGCGCTTGAAGACGCCGATGGTCCCCGGTCCGCACACGTCGTGGGTCATGAGGACATCCGCATTCACCCAGATATTGTCACCGGCGGACACCTGGGATTTGCCCGCGGCTCGGGCCAACAACTTTTCAGTCAACGTCATAGAATCGTGACCAACGATAGCCAACGGACTGAGCCGGCCGCAACCGCGAGTTCTTGGCGCGATTTCGTGGCGGCAACAGATTCTGGGAGGCGCGTTCAGGGGAGGCGCTGGGGATTTTGAGCGGGCTATTTCGGGTGGCGCTCTGCGGGACCAAGCCTGCGGTCGCTGAGGAGACTCAGAGAGTGGGACTTTCGCGCTGCGCGCTGGGGGGCTGGTTTGTTTGCCTCCAAGGCTCCCTCCGGCTCGGTCCCGCTGCCGCTCAGGGTGGCCGGATCGGTCTGGCGATAGAGCGGGGGGCTCGGGAGGCTCCGTGGGTTCTTGACGGGATGTCTCGGGCGGCGCTCTGCGGGACCAAGCCTGCGGTCGCTCAGGGTCAGGTAAATTGGTCTGGCGAAGGCGTTGGATACCCAGGGATGAACGGATTATGCAGGGCGGAAACGGCCTCGGCCGGAACGATTTCTGTTGGATCGGTGGCGCTCAGATCGCCAACAAGCTCAAGATTTGGTCGAGTTTGCGGTTCAAAGCGACAGACGGCGAACAGGCTCCAGACTGGATCGCTTCCGAAACCCTGGGGATCTCGACGATGCGATCGGCAGGGTGGTAATCGGCGAGACTTCGAGCATTGCGGGCGGTGGAGGCATCGGCGGAGGCCGGGGCCATGAGCACGACCGGAACGCAGGAACGCAGCGACGGAGACAAACAGCCGAGGGTGGCTCGGACATCGTGAATCACTCCCAACCGATTGGAGGCCACGATCAGCGGCAGCGCTCTCAGGCGGACGATCAGGTCCCGCGTATCTCCGTCGGCGGTCAAGGGGCTCAAGAGCCCTCCGGCCCCTTCGACGAGCGTGAGTTGGCTCTGCTTGGAATGCTGGCGAACGTGGGCTGAAACTTCTTCAAGGGTCACGGTCCGCCGCTCCAGTCGGGCCGCCAAGGCCGGGCTCAGGGGCGCTTCAAAATGCCAGGGGTTGATGTTGTCCAGCGTTTGAACCCCGCCCGAGGCCGCCTCCAAGGCCAGGGCGTCGCCACGACCGCCGCTGCATAGGGGCTTGAAGGCTCGTACGGTCCGTCCGAGTCGGACCAGTCGGCGCACGAGGAGTCCGGAAAGCACGGTCTTGCCAACTCCAGTCCCCGTCCCGGTCACCACCAGAATCTTCTGTTTTGCCGCCATGTCTTGGGATTCTGGTATCGCCTTTCCTCAAGAACCAGCCCATTCGCCCCTTGTGCGGTCTTCCTCCGTTTTGTCACCGTTGAAGCCCGTTCTGGAGGGCAACTTCGGGACCCATCACCATGACTCCCAACGCATCAGGCACCCCGGCGATTCCGTTGCTGTCGAATCCGCGACCGACGCCTTTGGCCCGGCGGATCATCCCCTGCTTGGATGTCCATGACGGCAAGGTGACCCGGGGCGTGCAATTCGGACGGGCCGAAGAGGGCGGCCTTCGCAATGTCGGCGATCCAGTCGAGATGGCCCTGCGCTACGATACTCAGGGTGCCGACGAGATGGTGTTCTTCGACATTACGGCCAGTGCCCACGGACGGGCCTCGATGATCGATGTTATCGAGCGCGCCGCTGACCAGTGCTTCATGCCACTAACGGTGGGCGGTGGCATCCGAAGCGTGGACGATATGGGGCAAATGCTTCGGTCCGGCGCCGACAAAATCAGCATCAACTCCAGCGCTATTTCGAATCCGGAATTAATCCGGCAAGGGGCCGAAAAATATGGAAGCCAGTGCATCGTGGTCTCCATCGACGCCAAGAAGGTAGGCCCAGATCGTTGGGGGGTTTTTGCAGCGGGTGGGCGAAAAGAGACTGGCCTGGACGCAGTGGAATGGGCTTGCCGAGCCTGCGAGTTGGGAGCGGGCGAGGTCGTCCTCAATTCCATCGACGCGGACGGGACCAAGCAAGGCTTCGACCTGGTGATCACTCGGCGCATTAGTGAGGCCGTCGGAATCTCGGTGGTGGCTAGCGGTGGAGCCGGCAATTTGCAACATCTGGCTGATGTTTTGAAAGAAGGACATGCCGACGCTGTTTTAGCCGCCAGCATCTTCCATTTCGGTACCCATACTGTTCGCGAAGCTAAGTTATTTTTAGCTGCTCAAGGCATCACTATCCGAGTGTGATGGAGCGTTCACTGCAAAAATAGTCAACGAAAGGATTTGCCCTGAACCTCAAAATAAGGAGGATGGCTGCTGTCTGTCAGAGATCTAGTGCTTCCAAGGCGTGGTGAATCCTCAGGTGAACTTGGTTCGGTGAAGATTTGAAACCCGGCAGTCGGGAACAACCTCGAGAACGCAAGCGGTACTCCGAACAGCAAGTCATCAATGAGCAACAAACTGTTTGTCGGAAACCTTTCCTACAATACCACCGAGAACGAACTGCAGGACGCATTTTCCGCATACGGAACCGTCCTGGAAGCCAACCTGATGGTCGACCGCGTAAGCGGCCGTCCCCGCGGATTCGGCTTCATCACCTTCAGCACCCCCGACGAAGCTCAGAAGGCTGTCGAGGCCATGAACGGCGCACAGATTGGTGGCCGTCCCCTGACGGTCAACATCGCCCGTCCCCGTGAAGATCGTCCGTCCGGTGGTGGCGGCGGTTACGGTGGTGGCGGCGGCGGCGGCGGCGGAAGCCGTGGCGGTCGCGGCGGTGGCGGCGGCGGTTACGGTGGTGGCGGCGGTGGTGGTCGCGACCGGTACTAAGTTGTACCGTAGTCATTAATTCTTTCACGGGCGAAGGCTGGAGTCTTCCGGTCTTCGCCCTTTTATCTTCACTGTTTCCATTCCGGTCGACCTGCATTCAGATCGTCCTCTTTTGTTTCTGTCCCTGTCCCGATAGAGTCCTGTCCCCATGAAAGAAAACGCCATCGAAGTCGAAGGCCGCATCTCAAGCGTCCTGGCTGGCACTATGTTCCGCGTCGAGCTGAACAATCAGCACCTGGTCTTGGCCACCGTCTGCGGCAAAATGCGCAAGCGCTGGGTCCGTCTCACCGTGGGCGACCGGGTCAAAATGGAGATGTCTCCATACGACCTGAACAAGGCGCGGATCACTTGGCGGATCGGCTGATCGGCCATCCCGTTTTCATTGCATTTCTCTGCGTTTTCCTGCTCGATTTTTCTTCCCTCACGGATTCCCTGGCAAAAATGGATTTTAGACAACTGGGCCTAGACCCTCGTGTGCTGCGCGCTGTCGACGAAGCCGGCTACACTGAACCGACGCCGATTCAAGCCGCGGCCATTCCCCTCATCCTGTCCGGCAAGGATCTTATCGGCATCGCCCAGACCGGAACCGGCAAGACTGCTGCGTTCACCCTGCCGCTCCTGACACGTCTAGCAACTGGTCATTCCAGCCCGGGTCATATTCGTGCCCTCTTCCTCGCACCCACCCGGGAACTGGTAGTCCAGATCCACGAGAATGTGCGGGATTACGCCCAGTTCCTCTCCCTCAGTGTGGCCACGGTCTTCGGCGGAGTCGGCGAAAAGCCTCAAATTGAGGCGCTCCGACGGGGGGCCGACATCATTATCGCCACTCCGGGTCGCTTGATAGACCTCATGGCCAGGCGCTACGGCAACTTCTCCGGTATCCAGCACCTGGTCCTCGACGAGGCCGATCGCATGTTGGACATGGGCTTCCTGCCCTCCATCCGGGATATTGTACGTCAACTGCCCAAACGTCGGCAGACCCTGCTCTTTTCGGCGACGCTGTCGCGGGAGATCGAAGCGGTGACCCGCGAATTCTTACAGTCGCCGCAGTCCGTCGAGATCGGAAGGCGCTCCAATCCAGCCGAGTCGGTGGCTCAGTCGGTGTACGAGGTGCCGCGCCATCTTAAGCCTGCTTTGCTTCAACAGCTCCTTGTGGATCCAGCCATGGAGATGGTGTTGGTCTTCACCCGCATGAAGCATGGTGCCGACCGCATCGCCCGACGACTCGAGCAATCCGGGATCCGCACCGCGACGCTCCATTCCAATCGGTCTCAGAACCAACGCATGCGAGCCTTGGCAGAATTCAAGGGCGGGGCCGTGCGCGTTTTGGTGGCAACCGACATCGCAGCGCGGGGCATTGATGTGGACGGAATTTCGCATGTGGTGAATTTCGACTTCCCCATGGCGCCCGAAGACTACGTGCATCGAATTGGCCGCACGGGTCGAGCCAATGCCGTGGGTGATGCCATCAGTCTGGTCAGTCCTGACGAATTCAACGACCTGCGAGCGCTGGAGCGTTTTATTAACCGAGCCGTACCGCGCAAGCGTTTGGAAGGCTTCAACTATTCAGCAGCCGCCCCGGCGGTCTCTCCAGATTCACGCCGAGAATCCGGCCCCTCGGGTGGGCGCGGTGGTGGTCAGGGACGAGTTTCCCGCGGATCTGGCCCTGCAGACCGCAGTCCCAGACCCCAAGGTGGCGGTGGCGGTGGCGGTGGCGGTAGAAGTGGTGCGGGCGCGGGAGCCTCCAGCGGAGGTACTTTTCGCCCCCGTCGATTTCGCTAGGCCGGTCCGCAGCACCCTATCAGGCATTGGCGTAATGAGGCTGCAGGCCTCTTACGCAAGATGTGGCTAAATAGAAAAGCGCGTGCGTCCTCTGGCTTCTTTCTAAAGGAGCCAACCTCGATTGTCGGGATCGTTCGCCGCCACTGAACTTTCTGTTGCGCTCAGAAGTTCTACCTCTTAGTCAGCCCCCTTTCCCTCCAGTCCTGCGGTTGCTCAATAAGGCCTGCTCGGGACTTGAACCCGTTGGAAAGTGCGCCCTGCCGGGCGCACTAAAAAAGAGGCCGGGCTTTCGCCCGGCCTCCGTGTCACTACGAGTTCTTGAGTCTACTGTCTTAACGCTTGGCGCGGATGAACAGAGCCGCACCGTCCACCGTGATCTCATCCCCGCTCTTGATCGCGGAGTCGGCAAAGGTGCCGTTGAGGGTGGTAGAGGTTTGGAGCGTTCCGGCGCCTTCGAAGGTGATCTTCACCTTGCCGTTGGCACCCACAGCAGCCTTTAGGTTGCTGATAGTGGCCGCAGGAGCGGCGTTGAAGTCCCAGTAAGCGATCAAGCCCTTCGCGGCCGGAAGAGCCGTCGGCAAGGTGCCCTTGGACAATGCGACGATGTCGGCCTCGACCAACTCCTTACCGTAGACGGAGAAGTCATCGATGATGGCGTGGCTGATCTCGCCGCCGTTGGAACCGGAGCCCATGTAGAAGGCGTCGATGTCCACCGGCAACTTGGCAGTGCTCTCACCAGACAAGAACAGCTGACCGTCGACCCAGATGTTCTTGGACGCACCCTTCTTGGT
>Ga0209597_1001519_pt1 | contig 15118 bp, 10 predicted proteins | sample M_140625_MF_Meta_FD_187316 | JGI IMG/M metagenome (GOLD analysis project Ga0209597, IMG submission 187316) | Freshwater microbial communities from Lake Montjoie, Canada to study carbon cycling - M_140625_MF_MetaG (SPAdes) (version 2) | ecosystem: Environmental > Aquatic > Freshwater > Lake...
ATGTCGGCCAACACCGCGTCGGGAGCCAGTTCGAGTAAGGCGATGGCCTTGGAAGGCGCCTCCTCTTTTTCGCGGTCGGTGCGCTCCAGCCAGCCGATACCGGGATGTCCCATCACTTGGGCGATCTCGCGACCCATCCAGACCTTACCGATGCCGTCGCGCGAAGGCGTGCAGGCTTCATATTGGACGGGGGCAGCCGCGGGAGCCGCGGAGACCGGCCGCGACCAGAAGAACAGGCCGATGGCTCCACCCAGCAGCAGGAAGGAGGAAAGCAAGGGGTGACGCTTCAGCATGGGCGCAGACTGCAACGTGACCGGACGTTCGCAAGCGCGACCGCGCGGCACGTCACTTCTTCGCCGGCTCGTTACAACGATCGCAGACCTTGCCGACCTTGGCGGCCTTGACGCAGCAGGGATGCATGCACTTCTCGCCCTTTTTCGTGGCCTTGTCGCAGCAGCTGCCTTCCTGGTACTTCGGCGCGGCCTTCGCTGGAGCGACCGGCGGAGCATCAGCGGCGAAAAGGAGAACGGCAGAAGCAAGCAAGAGAGCTAGGTGTCGCATACCACCCATTCCTGCAAAACTACGGGGGACGACAAGCGGAAACAAAAAGGGCCGGACAGATATCCGGCCCTTCGGGTGATCGGAAGGAGCCGATTACTTCTTAAACGGACGCTTATCGTCGTCGCCCTTCTTCTCCGTCGACTTCTTGTCGTCACCCTTTTTCTCGGGAGCCTTCGGAGCAACGGTGGTAGGGCGCTTGTCGTCATCCTTCTTCGTGCACGGGGGCTTCACGACCGGGGTCGTGGGAGTCGTGGTCGTGCCACCCGGAGCGACGCCGACGTTCGTCAGCGCGAAAAGCGAAACCGAAGCGAAAAGGAGGGCCGAGGTAAAGAGCTTGGTTCTCATAGTGACAACATGTTGACACACCAACCTATCCCTGAAAATAACTATTTTATACCTCATATTAGGGGTCAGCTTATCAGACTAAGCCCGACTCAACACTTAGCCCATGGAAGGAGTTAGCATGCCCGTCGAACTCCCTAGGGGCTTGCATAGCCATCGCCATGGGCATTAATACTCATATTGTCCTTCCAGGTAGCCTAGCATGAAACACAGCAAGCGCAGACCCGGTTTCAGCCTCATCCTGTCCCTAACAGTGATGGCCGCGATTGTCATGCTTCTCGTGACTATCTCCGCCTTCATGACCATCGAATCCCGGGCGGCGATGAATCAGCAGCTGGCGGTGCGCGCGAAGCTGAATGGTATCGCCTCGATGCGTCTCGCGCTCGCGCACCTGCAGCAGGAAGCTGGCGCGGATCGCCGAGCCACCGCACGCGCCGAAATCACCCAGTCCGCCGTCACGCCTGACAAGACAATCAATCCCATGTGGACCGGCGTCTGGCGTTCGGACAAACCCGACGCCCCGCCCGCTTGGCTCATCAGCGGACGCGACGACCTGAAGGCTGGCGCCCAGTCTGCTTCGCTCAGCGGACTCAGCGATTACCCGACCGATATTTGGACGCCTTGGCAGACCGATTACAACCCCAACTCGTGGGGCGTAACCGAAAAGGCCGCCCGCCTCGTCACCCTCGTCGGCACGGGCAGTGCGAGCGCCGCCGAAGCCGCGTCGAGCGGACAGCCATGGACCGCCAAGCCCAGCGGTCTGATCGCCCTACCCAAGGTCACGTTTCCAGACGATAGCGTCACCGGCAAATTCGCCTACTGGATCGGCGATGAAGGGATCAAGGCGCGCCCGTCCCTCTACGATGCACGCTCCGCCACGGCCAACAGTATCGACAGCCAGCTCGCCATACGCAGCCCGATCACCCATGGCATGCTCAAAGACATTCCGAATCAGCTGCAGCTTCTGGAAATCACCAGGCTCAAGGATGCCCCGCTGCTCACCGGCTTCGACTCCGTCGTCATGAAGGGAGCAACCTATGACTTACGTCGTTACCATCATGATATCACGATGGTCTCCGCCGGCGTGCTCGCCGACTCGAACAACGGCGGCCTCAAGCGCGACCTCTCGACGGCCTTCGAGATGAGCGACGCGGCTTTCGCCGCCTCCGAGTTCGGCAGCGGGACGGGCGGAGCGGCCACAATGACGGAAAGCGGATACAACGGCATCCAGATGCTCATCCAATACGGCGGCAACGCCGTCCCGACGGCTCCGATCTACAGCCGTGCCAACACCAACGGCAACGGCGGCAACGCCCGCGGCCCCACCTGGTGGGCCCTGCGCGACTATCACCTGCTCTATAAGCAGCTCGGTTGGAATTCTGGACAGCCCACCCTACGCGCCCGCGCTTCCTATCCGAACGCCCGCGGGATGTATCCTAACAACGCCAGCACCGGCAACACCGACAACATCCGCAACGAGATTCCCGTCTACTCCGACGCCTTCGCCGGCGACCAGAAAACGACGGTTAACCCCAACGTCAACGATACCTATTCGACGTCGACCGCGGGCAGCTTCGTCACCGTGATCGTCCCCGGTCCTCCGACCACCACGACCACCAACCGCGCCATACCACGTCCGACCAACATCGCTGTGACCCCCTACGTCCAGCGCGCGAGCCTGGTCTTCAGCATGAATATCGAATACTATATGAGCGGGGGCGCGGACCTTTGGCTGAACCTCACGCCCATCGTCGTCGTCCACAACCCCTACAACGTAGCATTGACCTGGAAAGACACCTCCGGCTCATCGAGCAGCACGGCCCGCTTCGCGGCGCTCGACTTCACCGACTGGCAGAATTGGACTTTTCGGTTCACCCGCTACACGATGCACGGAAGCGGGCCCACCTACGTCTTTAACGTGCCGCTCAGCAAGTTCTACGGCGAGCAGAGTTCGGCGGCCAGCAACAAGGACATGTTCCGCGTCTACTTCCCGCCCGACCTCACCTTGCAGCCGGGTGAACTGCGGGTGCTCTCCTGCCCTTCCGTCGACGGCACGGGCAAGAAGGTCGGCATGGTCAGCTGGAAACAGGCGACGACGCTCGTGAACGGCTTTAACCAGACCGGCGGCTTCAAGGATGAGAATCCTGACTGGGGTACCGACAGCCCTTACGTGCTCTGGAGAGGCGACGATACCTTCGGCTTCCAGATCATACCCGGGGGCGACTTCCGCGCGCGCTACGCGCTCGCCTGCTGGCCCGGCGACCAGCTGATTGATAACAACGGGGCCTCGCAAAGCACCTTCGAACATTACTTCCAGACGAGCGAGCACGCCGAGCTCTTCTACCGCTCACTAAACACCAGCCGCATCGGAACGCCCGCCGAACTCAAGTTCTACGACTATTCCTCCATCGCCTATCGCACCTCCGGGGCCTACTCCGGCTTCGGCGATCCGATGCCGGCCAATGTCATCGGTGTCTTCGATTATATCTCCAAGACGGGCGACACCACGAAGAACGGCCACCCGCTCTTCACCCACTCCAATCCGTTAGCTCCGGTACTCCGCGCTGACGGCGCCGGCCGCGCGCCCGCCACCGGGACCGGTCTCATCGGGCCCTCCTCCAGCTTCGCCGCCCGCTACTGGCGGCCGACGGGAACTCCCGCCACCCAGTGGCCCCAGATTGTGCAATCGATTAGCGGACTGACCTACGGCGGCTACTCGAACACTTCGGCAGGCAGCACCAGCGCGGTCATCACCGAAGTGCCCCTCGTCCAGCCGGTCTCGCTCGCCCAATATGTCCACGCCAACCTCACCGTCCGCGACCAGCAGCCGCTGCTAAGCGTCGGCAATAGCTTTGCCAGCCCTCTGGTCAAGTCCAGCGCCCTGGTGCAAGACCAGGACGGCATGGCGAACTGGTCGGACTTCGACCACACCTACCTGATCAACGAAGCGCTCTGGGACGGCTTCTTTCTTTCGAGTCTAGCGCCGCGGATGGATCGCGCGGCAGCGACCACCCCCTGGAACCCGACGTCGAGCGACATCCTCGGCGGCAACGGCAATCCGCAGGCTCCGACCGAGCTCACTTCGCTCAGTTCCGTAATCGACAGCGTCGCGAGCGGTTCCGCCCGCCTCGACAACCCGCGCTTCACGCTAATCCAGGATAAGACCACCGACGGCAACACCAAGACCGCCCTCGCCGATTACAGGCAAGCGGCGAAGGTTTTGCTCAACCAGGGGGCCTTCAACGTCAACTCGACATCCTTCACCGCCTGGCAGTGCTTCCTGGGTTCGGCCAAGAAGTTCGCGGTCGGTGCGAACGTGAGCGCGACATCCCCTTCGCTAAGTGCCAACGCCCGCTTCCCTAGGGCCTTACAGGGACAGAACATGACCACAGCCGCAACAGGAACACCGGCCAGCCCTGTTAACCTCGCCAACACCACGAACTGGAACGGTTTCATCAACCTGACTGACGGCCAGATTGACAGCCTCGCCGCTGCGATCGTGGAAGAAAATAAGGCGCGCTTCGCACAATCGATTCGCACTCTCAAGACACAGACCCCGGCCACTCGCATCTTCCGCGGCATGGCTTCCGGAGCGCAGCCGGCCACGCCCTACCTTTCGCTTAATGAGTTCATCAACCGCTTCGTGAGCGACGACAGCTGGTCCTCACGCTGCGGTGCGCTTCAGGCCGCCATCTTCCGCGCCGACAAGACGACGTACGGAAATCCCCTGACCGCAACCGGTTTCAGCGACCGCCTCGCAAGCCTGCCCTCCGGCGTGAAACTCACCAAGAACACCTTCTCGACCGCCGGAGGGCCAGACCCCACCTTCGCCTCTAATCCCGAGAACATCGAGACGACCGTACAAGGTGACACAACGTCGCGGACCCACTCGCTCCTATGCGCTCCGGGAAATCTCCTGCAATCCGACCTTCTCCAGTCGCTGGGCTCGGCCATCGCGACGCGCTCCGACACCTTCACGATCCGCTGCTACGGCGAAGCCACCCAGAGTAACGGCGAGACCGCCTCAGTCTGGATCGAAGCCATCGTCCAACGTGTCCCAGATTACATCGACACAACCAACCCGGCCGAAGCCACCACCGGCCTCACCGGCGTGAACGCCTTACTCGGTCGTCGCTTCAAGGTCATCTCCAACCGCACCCTCAAGTCCAATGAAATCTAATTGGCTCCTGCTGCTAGCCCTTTGGACGGCAGGTCTGTCTGCGGCCGATCCGGCCAAGGATCACGTCTCCGCCCGTCTCAAGTTCATGGCCTGGGACGACGCCTTGCTCGGTTGCGGCGTCCGCATGGCAGGCAAGGTCGTCCCCGTCTCAATCCTCCTGGACCATTTATCGGATGAGATCGCCTACGAGGGTCCCGCGCGCCTGGAAATCGTGAGAATCGCCAGCAACGAACCCGTCGAGGAACCAACGGCCACGAAGGGCAAGATCAAGGTTCCCAAACAAAGCACCAAGCCCGCCCAGTCCAGTCAGGCGAGCTCCGAACCGGCCCTCGCCTGGATCCTGCTGCCCGCCGCGGCCAATAACCAGCACCTGATCCTGGCGGTCGCGCCGGGCAGATGGGAAGGCGGCATCATGGCGCTGCCCGACAGCCCCGGGAGCTTCCCGCCCGGCTCGCTACGCTTCTTCAACCTCTGCCCCTACCCCCTCGAGGTCCGTATCGGCCTGAACGCCATCAAGATCCCCCAGAAGGAAGCCCGGTCGATCCGCGGCGGCGCCAAGGACCACGATTACTTCGACGGAACGATCATGACCTACGAGGGCGGCGAGGAGAAGGTCGGCTACAGCCTGCACATGTTCCAAGACAACGCCCAACGCGGCATGTTCTTCGTCAGTGCCGGACCCGAGGGCTCCGGCACCGTCGTCCTCAAGGGCGTCGGCGACCTCAGCCGCGACAAGATGCCCGCTCCAAAGCGCCTCAGCCCAGCGATTCGCAAGTAATTAGGAGGCGTAGCGCCAGTCGAGGATCTCGGCCTGAGGAATCCGTCGTCCCTGCCAGCGGTTCCACTGCAACTTGACGGCCATCTCGATCGCCTTGCCGGGTTCCGGCATGCGGTCGGCCATGCGCCAGGCGACGAAGTTGAGGCGACGCCCTCCGCTGAGCGGAAGCTGGTGCCGGAAATTACCTTCGCCGAAGGGAGTGGGCGGACGGTCGAATACGAAACCCTTGAAGCCGAAGACGGGTTCGCTATTCCCTTCGCCAAAGGGTTGCAAGAGATCGAGGTCGTCGAGCAGCTGGTCGGTCACCTCGGATGGCTTGATCCAATGGGCGATGTCGATGTCACGTCCGTCCGCATGGACGACGCCAGAGAGGCGTTGGGCCTCAACGGCAGTGGCGAAGCGCGCGCGAAAGGCCTCGACGTCGCTGACGTTGAGCGAGACGCCGACGGCCATCGGGTGCCCACCGTAAGTCTTAAGCAGATCGGCGCAGGCACCGAGTGCTTCGACGAGATTGGTGCCAGGCACGCTACGGCCGGAGCCCTTAGCATTCTCCCCTTCCTTACCGAGGACGATCACCGGGCGGTCGAGCGCGCGGCAGATTTTGCCAGCGGCGATGCCGACGACTCCGGGATGCCAGTCGCCGTGGAGGACGTAGCCGGCGAGGTCGCCCATCGCCTTGGCCTGGGCCATGGCCTCTTCAGTAACCTTCTTATCAATCTCCTGACGTTCGCGATTGATTGAATCGAGCTGGGCGGCGTCGCGCAGGCAGTCATCCGGATCGTCGGAAAGCAGTAAGCGAAGCGGCAGCGAGGCATCGGCGAGACGGCCGCTAGCGTTGATCCGCGGACCAATGCGATAGGAGACGTCGACAGAGGTCAGCATCCCGCCCGGCTCCATGCCACTGACGGCGATAAGGGCGCGGACGCCTTGGCGACGGGCTTCGCCGAGGGCCTTAAGGCCATGGGCAGCGAGGATGCGGTTCTCGCTGCGGAGTGGTACCAGGTCGGCGATCGTGCCGAGGGCGGCGAGATCGAGGTAATCCTTCACCGCGATATTCGTGCCGCGTTCGTCGCCGGCGAGACGGAGCACCTTCAACACGCCATGGACGAGCTTGAAGACCAGTCCAGCGGTACAAAGCGTCTGCCAAGGGGCGTCCGCGGCGTCATTGACGCGCGGATTGACCAGCGTGCAGGTCACGCGGGTTTCCTTGGCGACGTGGTGGTCGACCACGATGACGTCGACCCCTTCGGCGCGGAGTCGGTCGACTTCTGGCTTGGAGTTCGTGCCACAATCGAGGGCGACGAAGAGCTGCGGCTTGGCCTCAGCCAGCACGCGTTCGAGGGCGGCCATCGAAAGGCCATAGCCTTCCTCGAGTCGGCGCGGAACGAAGTATTCCGGGTGGGCGCCGAGACGGCGCAGGAAGTGGACGAGCATCGCCGTGCTCGAGACGCCATCGACGTCGTAGTCGCCCAGGATGGCAATGCGCTCGCCTTTGGCGGCGGCGAGCACGAGACGTTCGGCGGCTTCGCGCAGGCCACCGACCGCGAAAGGGTCGGAGACGTGGGCGAGCTGAGGGCGAAGATGACGCTCCGCCTCGGCCTCGTCCGAAAAGGAACGGGAAAGAACAGTGGCTAAGGGTTCGGAAACCCCCAGCGCAGCCGCGATTCGACGGGCAAGCCCGGCGTCCGCGGCCCGGTGAGACCAGGCGGCCATGTACGGGGCGACCCTTAGGCGTCCTTGTCGGAGCCAGCCTCCCAGGAGTAGGTGCGCGGGAGTTCCGCGGCGTCTACGCCCTTACGATCGCCCTTGTGCCACCAGTAGAAGATGGGGCTCGCGATGAAGATCGAGGAGAAGGTTCCCGTGAGCACGCCGTAGATGAAGACCTCGCCGTAGAGGCGGACGTCCCCGGCACCGAAGGCCCAGAGGGCCACAGCGCAGAGGAAGACCGTCGCGGAGGTCAGGATTGTACGGGAAAGCGTGCGGTTAATGGCGAAGTGGATCACGTCGCGGAGCTCGCGGCCGGGATTGTTCTGCAGCTCCTCACGAATACGGTCAAAGACGACGATCGTGTCGTTCACCGAGTAACCGATGATGAGTAGGATTGCCGCGATGAGGGCCGCGTTGAATTGGCCGCCGAAGAAAACGAACAGCGCCACCGTCATCAGGACGTCGTGCAGCGTCGCCACCATTGCGGCCACGCCGAAGCCCGTCTCAAAGCGCAGCGACACGTAGATGCCGATGCCGATGAGGGCGAGGATGACAGACCAGATGGCGTTGGAGCGAAGCTCGCCACTGACGGAACCACCGATAGCCTCGCGCGAGAGCATCAGCTTATCGACGGAAGCCGTGCGGTCCTTGAGGATCTCTGGATTCTTTGCCTTGATGGCTCCGACGATGGCGGAGACGTTCGCGAACTCGCCCTTAGATTTGTCCTTGGTGAGTTCGGTCTCGATACGGAGGGTCAGTTCGCCGCCGCCGACTGGGGTCTGTACGCTGACGGTGGTGTCAGGCAGGCCGATGGTGGCCGCCAGCGCGGCAATCTTGCCGGTATCGACGTTGGCGCCAGGGGCAATAGCCACCAGCGTGGATTCGCCACCGCGGAAGTCCTTGCCGAAGGCTTCCTTACCCTTGTAGGCGAGCTCAGAGATACCGAGGGCGACGATGGCCCACGAAATGATGAAGGCCACGCGAGCGAACTTAAGGAACGGGATATCGAGGGTCGGCTTAAAGACCGGCAGGCCGAAGATGCGGGACATGATGCCACGCGACAGGGCGAGTTCCTGAAGGCCACGGCAGGTCACGAGGGTCGTGAAGAGCGTAGTGAAGATGCCGATGATCAGCGTGATACCGAAGCCGCGGACAGGACCCGTACCCATGAAGGCGAGGATCAAGGCCACAAGCAAGTGCGTCAGGTTGGCGTCGACAATCGTCCAGGTCGCGCGGTTGTAACCTTCGCGGAGGGAGACGGTGCGATCCTTACCGGCGCGCGCTTCTTCGCGGACGCGTTCGAGGATAAGGATATTCGCGTCGACCGCCATGCCGAGCGTGAGCACGAGCGCGGCGACACCGGGGAGCGTGATGGTCGCACCGAAGTAGGCCATAGCGCCGAGCATCATCGTGAGATTGAGCACCATGCCGGCGACGGCGATGAGGCCACCCCAGACGTAGAACCCAACCATGAAGAAGATGACAAGGCCGACGGCGACGAGTGAGGCCGTGACGGACTTGCCTTGGGCATCCTTAGCGAGCGTCGGACCGACTGAGGTCACATCCTGCGTAATCAGCGGGAACTCAAGCGGGTTATTCAGCACGTTGGCGAGGTTGATGACCTCTTCGCGGCTGAAGTTACCCGTGATGGTCGCGCCGGTGCTGCGGATGGCTTCGCGTACGGTCGGAGCGGACTGCAGCTTGCCGTCAAGGACGATGGCGAGCTGACCGACGGAGCGGGAGTTGCCTTCCGCGATCTTGGCGGTGAGGTCGCCAAACTTCTTGGAGCCTTCGTCGGTGAACTTCATGTCCACGTAGAAGGAGATGCCGTCGTCGGAGCGTCCGGAGGCAGCCTTAATGATCTTGCCGGTGGCATCCGCGGCCTTCTTTACGAAGTAGCGGTTCATGCGGACTTCGCCAGTGCGGTTATCGACGTCGCGGAGCGTAAGCACCTCATAGGTCGAAATCGCGGAGGAGGCGCCGAGCATCGGGTCGACGGGGAGCGAACGGAGCGCGTGCTCGCGGTCGGTCTCGGAAGGGCGCTCGGTGCGGTGCACCTGCCGGAACTCAAGCTTCGCTGGCTTCTTCAGTGCATCGATGACGTCAGGATTATTAGCCGCGTCTTCGCCGGGGAGCTGGACCTCGAGAGAGAGATCGCCAACTGGGCGGATTACCGGCTCGGCGACGCCGAACTGGTTGACGCGCTGCTCCATGACCTGGATGGCCTGATTGACCATGTCGGCATGGGAAACGTTGGACTTATCGCCCACGCCCTTCTCGCCGGACTCGGCACCGGTCGGGTCGACCTTAAGCGTAAAAGACACCCCGCCCTGCAGGTCGAGGCCGAGTTTGAGGCGGCCTTGAGAGGCGACCATCAGCTGCTTGAGGACGATGCCGTTACGCTTGGCCTGGTCGGGCTCACGCACGATCTGCGCTTCAGTAAAGAAGAACGGACGGAAGTCGACCGGGGCGGCGCGACCACGGCCTTCGCCGAGATCACGGAGCGCCTGATAATAAGAGACCGACTTCTGGTCGGCAGGGATGGCGGAGTCCTTGTAGCGCTTGACGCGCTCGAGGGCCTCGGTGTGGAGCTTGTCGAATTCGGGCTTCTGCGCGATGACCTGTGCGGGCACGAACTGATCAAGAGGGATTGGAGCAATCGGGTGGAACTCGAACCAGGCGACAGCCAGGGCGACGAGCGAAACCGCAATCTTCCAGAACCAGGTCCTGGATGTCATAGTGTCAGGGTCGGTAAGGGGTGAAAGACCTTAGGCCTGGACGATGGCGTCGGCGTCCTTGCCCATGATGGCGGACTTGTGGACGGTCATGCGGCCGGAATCGAGTTCGATGGTCACTCGCTCTTCCTTGATGGAGACGACGCGGCCGTAAATACCACCCGCAGCCAAGACCTTATCGCCCACGGCGAGGTCAGACTGGAGCTTTTCGAGCTCTTTCTGACGCTTACGCTGGGGAGCGAAGAGCAGGAAGTACATGCCCACGAAAAGGAGGGCGTACATTGCCAGGATGGTCCAGCCACCGTTCGCCTGCTCTCCCGGGGCCCCCGCACCGGCTTGAGCCTGTGCAACACCTTGATTGATAACAGTTTGGATGATATTCATTGTTCGTATTGTTTGGAAAGCGGGGAAAGGGAAAGTCTGGAGATGCGATTTAAGGGTAAAAAAGCAAGCCCCGGCGCACCCCGATTGGCTTTGATTACCCCCCAGGACCTGGCAGTGTGAATAACTCTCCATGAGCCAGCCCGCCCAGGAGCCTATCAAAGGCTCCGCCCCCGTCAAACCCCTCACTATGGCGGCCACCATTGCCGCGTTGGGAGTGGTGTTCGGCGATATCGGGACCAGCCCCCTCTACGCCTTCCGGGAATGCCTGCGTAACGGCCTGAATAACGGCGGTACGATCAATCAGATTGTCGTCCCCGCCGTGTCGATGATCATCTGGTCACTTATCTGCGTGGTGATGGTAAAATACGTCCTCTTCATTATGGAGGCTAACGAGGACGGCGAAGGGGGAATCATGACCCTAGTCTCCCTGGCCAGCAAGAAGGAGAAGGACGATGACAAGATGGAGGAAGAGAGGACTCACGTCCAATCCAAGCGCAAGCATCGCAGCGTGCTCGTTCTTCTGGGCGTCTTCGGCACTGCCCTGCTCTTCGGTGACGGTGTCATCACCCCGGCAATCTCGGTACTCTCGGCGCTCGAAGGGATCAAAGAAGCCAACGCGAGCCTGAAGGGACCGTTCTCCGAACCAACCCTCATCGTCCTTATCCCTTCCATCGCAGTCATCATCCTCGTGGGCATCTTTGCCCTTCAACGTCGTGGCTCCGGCAAGGTCGGCATGTATTTTGGACCGATCACCCTTGCTTGGTTCGCCTGTATCGCCGCCACCGGAATCGGCGCCTTGATCCAGCACTCAGCTCAGGCCGCGATGATCACCCACGCCTTCAACCCCCTCGAGTCTATTGGCTTTTTCATCGACCACCCGGGCTTGGCAATGGTCATCCTCAGCGCGGTCTTCCTCGCAGTCACGGGAGCTGAAGCCCTCTATGCAGACATGGGGCACTTCGGCCAAAAGCCCATCCGGGCCGGCTGGTATTTCATCGTCTTCCCTGCCCTCATCCTGAACTACCTCGGGCAAGGCGCATGGGCCCTGGCTGAGCCTGTGGCGACCTTTGCGGTAACCCAAGGCGTCGACGGTAAGTCCCAATTGGTTCAAGGCTTCAACCCATTCTTTAACATGGCGCCGAACTGGGCCCAGATTCCACTCGTCATCATCGCCACGCTCGCCGCCATCATTGCCTCACAAGCACTCATCGCCGGCGCATTCTCCACCACCATGCAGGCCATCCAGCTCAATTTCCTCCCCCGTATGCGCATCGTGCAGACGTCGGACGAGGAGTCTGGGCAGATCTACATTCCGATCATCAACTGGTTACTCATGATTGGCTCAATCACCCTAGTATTGCAGTACAAGTCTTCGGAACACCTAGCCAGCGCGTACGGGATTGCGGTCAGCATGACGATGTTGGTGACCACCATCCTTTTCGGTCAATACCTGCGCCAGCGCTTCAAGATTCCGACCATCACGGCCTACGTCTTTGTCGCGCCGGTCATCCTACTCGAGGTCGTCTTTGTCTCCTCGAACGTCCCAAAAATCTTCGAAAGTGGCTGGCTGCCACTCACCGCCGGCTTTCTGGTTTACTACATCATGGCCGTCTGGAATAAGGGCCGCCAAGTGATGAAGGAAAAAATGAGCGAAGGCGAAACCTCGGGCGATTTTGAGAACTTTTTGGACAGCGTCGAGGATCGCTTCATCGCGGGTAAATTGAGCCGCGTCAAGGGAACCGCTGTCTACATGACTGGCTCGACGAAGTCCGTACCGATGGCTCTCGCCCATAATCTTAAGCACAACAAATCCCTGCACGATCACATCATCGTGGTATCCCTCAAGGTCGACGACGAACGCGCCATCGTGCCTCCGGCCGACCGAATCAGTTTCAACACGCGCGGACCGAAGTTCTGCAAGGTCGAGAGCCACGAAGAGTTCCCTTCCGTTCTCAGCGTGACCGGTAAGTTCGGCTTCCGCGAGAAGCAGGACGTCTTCCCGGTCCTGGAAGCGGCGTACAAGGAGATGGGCATTACACCCAACGCAATGGAAACGACCTACTTCCTCAGCCGCGAGACGATCGTCCGCGCCACGACGGGTTTCTCGCTCAACGCCGTCCAGGAAAAGCTTTTTGAAGTACTGAACCGTAACGCCCTCTCGGCGACGGCCTACTTCAACCTGCCGCCCGGCCGAGTGGTCGAGCTGGGCATGCAGGTCGAACTCTAAGGCCTCCGCTCAGCGGGGTGCCTCGACCTTGAAGACGAACGCCTGCTTACACGGGTGATTCTCTTCGTCGGCCATCTCGCGCGGCGTCGTGATGACGCAGACAGCGCCGAGCTGTTCCCAGGGAAGAATATCCGACCAGCCGAGGAGCATAATTTTTGAGCCGGGCGCCGGGCGTAGCACGCGTGAACGCACCTGAGGGCCGGGCCAGCCGTAGGAAATGAGATATATCGAGCGGCCGTCGGCGGAGCGCGTGAAACGGAACGAGCCTTCGACGGGCGTCGCGCCCGGAAGCACGCCGACGACGGATTCGCCATTCACGTCGAGCCACTCTTCAACATACACGAACTGCTTGATAGTGTCCTCGTCGACGGGATCGACGTTCTGATACTGATCGGAAGAGGAACGGCCGGCGACGGCGTCTTCGATGAGGCGCGCCAAGGCCTCCTCGGGGGAACGCGGGGACGACGCGGCGCAACCAGCGAGGCCAAGGGCGAGGCAAAGGGCTGCGAAGAGTCGTGCAGCCATGGCGTCTGGGTTACTTAGCAGCCTTGCTCTTGGCGATCAGGTCGTAGAACCGATCGAAGAGCACATCCGCATCATTCGGGCCAGGGCCAGCTTCAGGGTGATACTGAACAGAGAAGACCGGCTTATCCTTGAGACGCAGGCCGGAGACGGTGTCGTCATTCAAGTTCACCTCGGTGACGATGGCACCGCAGCGCTCCAGGTCCTCGCGATTCGAGGCGAAGCCGTGGTTCTGGGCGGTGATGGCCACGCGACCTTCTTCAGTGTTCTTGACAGGCTGATTACCGCCGCGATGGCCGAACTTCAGCTTGTAGGTCGAAGCGCCGATGGCGTGCGTGATGATCTGGTGACCGAGGCAGATGCCGAAGACCGGGTAGGTCTTGATCAGGTCAGCGACGGCCTCGTGGGCATACTTCAGGGCAGCAGGATCGCCAGGGCCATTGGAAAGGAATACGCCATCAGGATTAAAGGCGCGGATCTCGGCAGCGGGCGTGCGGGCCGGGAAGACATGGACGTCGAAGCCGGAGGCGACCAGGCGACGGAAGATTGAGGTCTTGGCACCGAAGTCATAAGCCGCGATACGATACTTCGTGACGCGAGCCTTGGGCTTGTTGAGGTGCGTACCAGGGACGGTGAAGGCCTCACAGTCGCCGGCGGTGGCGTTGTAGTGATAAGGTGCCTTGCAGGTGACGTCTTTGACGAAGTCGGCGCCGACGGTGCCGGTCCAAGCGCGGGCGCGCTTGAGGGCTTCTTCGTCGGTGATACCTTCGGTGGAAAGGCAGGCCTTCATGACACCGGCGGAGCGTAGCTTCTTCGTGAGCGAACGGGTGTCGACGCCTTCGATGCCGGGGATGCCATACTTCGCGAGCCAGGTACTCAGGTCGGTGGTGGCGCGCCAGTTAGAGACGATGGGCGAAAGATCGCGCACGACGAAACCGGCGACGTGCGGGCGGGCGGATTCGAAGTCATCCTCGTTAACGCCGTAGTTGCCGATCTGCGGGGTCGTCATGGTGACGATCTGGCCGAAGTAGGAAGGGTCCGTAAGGATCTCCTGGTAGCCGGTCATGCTCGTATTGAACACGACTTCGCCGCAAAGGGTGGCCGAAGCTCCGAACGCCCTGCCCCGAAGAATGGTTCCATCTTCAAGAGCGAGCACGGCAGGTCGGTTCATGAGGTCGTTTTGAATGAGGGTTCAGCCCCCGAGTGAAGCAAAAAAAGTTCCTATTCGAAGATAGTGCCGAACCCGAGGTCCAACATGAGTCCGACAGAGGGAGCCGACCTGCTCAGAAACCCTTGGCGAGGTCGCCACCCAACGGCGCCGGCGGGCGCGCCCGAGCGTCCAGACTGTCGGCCGAATAGGGCTTATGGACCTGCCAACCTGCCCGATACGGGGAACCCCCCTGCTTCACCTGCTCGGTAATGGTCCGTAAGACGGCCGGATCAGCCCGGCGCGACCATTCTGGGTGCAGCCAGACGTTAGGACTAAGCCACTTGCCGCCCACGGCGTCGGTCCAGCGGGTGATGCTGTCCGGGGCCTCGACGATGAGCTTGACCTCGTCCGCCCGAGCCAGGGATTCAGCCAAGGGCGGCTTAGCCCACTTGGGGCTGACGGTCACCCAGGCGAAGCCTGGGGCGATTGGGTAGGCCCCGCAGGTCTCGAGGTGGACCTTGAGTCCGACCGA
>Ga0209597_1001522_pt1 | contig 15097 bp, 15 predicted proteins | sample M_140625_MF_Meta_FD_187316 | JGI IMG/M metagenome (GOLD analysis project Ga0209597, IMG submission 187316) | Freshwater microbial communities from Lake Montjoie, Canada to study carbon cycling - M_140625_MF_MetaG (SPAdes) (version 2) | ecosystem: Environmental > Aquatic > Freshwater > Lake...
AATTCTGTACAGGTAACCCTGATGGTTGCAATCATCATTATCGGAATCTTGCTTGTTATGCAGATCCTGTTGTTTTTTCTACTGATGCCTATATCGGGACTTATCATGACAATGTCGGCAATAGCCTCCGTCGCCGTCGTCACTGCTGTAACTATTGTAGCGGCAGCGGAGGCATCCGGCGGCTGCTTTACAGGAGATACGCTGATTTCTACACGGAGTGGGGCACGGCCTATTCGATCCATACGGGTAGGGGACTTCCTCGAGAATGGAGGACAGGTCACTGCCGTTCATCGCTTCCGAACGGCTGATGCGCTCTACAAAATGGGTTCTTCTATTGTATCTGGGGAGCATCTGGTAGTCTTACAGAACTCCCTGCGCGTACCTGTAAAAAATCATCAACGTGCGACTCCTCATACCGGCTGTACTAAACTCAATGAACTCTGGTGTCTGACAACCACAACAAGAACAATCCCGACCCCCGATGGAATTCTATATGCGGACTGGGAAGAGATTTACGCAGAGGATACGGGGCGACTACAAGAATGGCACGGAGCTGTATGGCATCGGCTGAATCGGTCTCCTCCGCCCATCCAAAAGATCCCGGACTCCCTCTTACAATCAGAGGCTGCTCTATCGCCCACCTGCACTGTCCGGCGTATTATATTATTCTGTGGCATTCCTATCAAGACCGAAACAGTGATGTTGGATCGCATCCAGATAGGGGACACCCTAGAAGACGGACCTGGATGGACCTCTGTAGTTGGCATCGTTGATGTGGCAGGATCTGAAGTGGAGAGATCGGTAATTCTTGAGGGGCAACAAATGAGCGTTGCGACTTGGATTCATCATAGTGACCTATGGAAACCGGCGGGGTTTACCCGTGATTCAGTGGATCCGCTGCTGCAGCCGACGCGGTGGCTTCATCTTTATACGGATTCCGGCAGTTTCTCACTCGGCTCAGGGCTGCACATTCGTGATTCCTCTGACATCGGTCTTCCGGCTCTTGCCTCTCTGGTGGAATCCATAATTCTCTAACGCCTTGATAGAATAATGTCCAGTCGCGGAATGTATTTAATTGCCATGTTGGTGATTTTATTCATCGCTAATATCTGTATGCTTCTGGGCTTTACAAATTGGCCCCAGCGGACCCGTGAAGGCTTTGCCGCGGACTTTATTACGGGCAAAACAAAAGAGAAGATGGACAACTACGGTGAATATACCGGCCTGAAGTGGGGCGGCGGCAACCGTCGCCAGGGCACAGCATATAAGATCGGCTCTGATGCCAAGACCGGTGAGGAGTACTTTACGGATATGCTGGTGAAGTCCCCCGGGACCAACTTTGCTACGGAAGTAATCGGTACCTACGATGGTGTAAATCTGTCTGCGGGGCTTCCTCCGGCGGCCCAGGGCTTTCGCGCAAAGTATCCGAATGAGCCCCTTGACGGCCCCCCGGTCGTAATCGATGAGGACCACCTGTTTATGTTTACGAACAATCAGTGCAAACCTGAGTGCTGCGACTCCACCATTGCCTGTGACGGTGGTTGCGTCTGCACGACACCGGCCCAGCGTGATCTCATCAATACGCGCGGTGGGAATCGTCTTGCGGGTGACTTCTAAAGTAGAAGCAGCAATCTTCACTACATATAATAGTCTTTATAGTACAATATAGAGACTAGTATAGAAGTATTATATGGGTTATTAAAAGGAATCCTTAGAAAGAGGAAATAGGAGTTGTCTGGACTGGCCCGAGCATGGCCCCATTTTTACCAGATGAATCACAAACACGCCAATGGACGTGAGCTGTCAGGGCACCCATGATTGGCACACTGTAAGGCTGTGGTCTCCGGATCCGTAGAGAGGCATGACCGCCTTCATCCACTGTGGTGACCCCTGCATTCGCATAGTCAAGATAGGCCTGTTGCCACGTCTTGATCGTTGCTAATCCCACGGTTGCCGGTTCTGCTGCCCAGTAGAGAACTTTTGCGCCCGGCCTCAAACCATGCAGAGCAACCTCTGTATCTGCATGATCGGGCGCCCTATCAGAAAGAACGGTGCAGGGAACCACTGTTTCGCCCAGGAAGGGCAGATAGGTTGCCATCCGAATCCCCAGATACATTGCCGCGAAACCGACCAGAATAAACAGGATCGATGCTAGGCGTTTACCCAGAAGACTCTCCACCAAATTGATGCCCGTGAACCCCAGGAGACCCCAGAGAAGTCCCCCTAGCACGAGGGCTGCTGCTGCGCCTAGATGCAGCCATTTGTCAACCATCCTATCGGAGGTCCCCAAAATACAATAAAAATGACTATGGTCCAATGAAATAGAATCTGTTTTAGTTATGAAACAGATTGTATTGCTTTCTGGGTATGCCAGATCGGGGAAGGATTCTATTGCAAATCTGCTGGAGGAGGAGTGTGACTTTCGCCGATACGCCTTTGCGGATGCTCTTAAGGAAATGGTAGCCACAGAGACAGGCATCCCTGTTGCCCTGTTTCACTCAATGCAGAAGGATTCCATTATTTCAGGCCACACCAAAACGTATCGTGATCTGCTGATTGAAGTGGCAGATAAGAAACGCGCGATTGATCCGGATATTTTTAGCCGGGCTGTAGCAGTCCAGATTATGGAGAGTAGTGCAGAACGGTTCGTGATTAGCGACTGGCGCTATAAGCGGGAGGAATCTTTTCTTAGATCGATCTTGGATCCGACTCTCTATCAATTCCGGCGAGTGCGTGTAATTCGCAACATGGTAACACCCTCCTCTGCACCAATAGAACATGATTTAGATGATGAGCCAATGGATTTAGTGATTCAAAATGATGGTGCTATTTCTGATCTGCGGGATGCTGTTCACTCCGCTTTACTATGGAAATAGACGCTATTGAGCTGTAAGGCGAAACCATCCTGGCTCATAGATATCATTGAAATCTTGTGGCCCCGAAGGCCCGAACCACCGGTCTGGTGCTACCACAAAGGCAGCGGGTTCTCCTAAATAGGTAGCCCACCAAGAAAATGACGAATTTGAAAGGATATAGTAACGGAATTGGCTCATAAAATGTAATGCTACTGATTCATTCGATTCATCTATAAAGACAATACCGGCATCCTCCTTGTAGATTGATCGGCAGTAGTCAATATCATCTGAAAATACTAGAAATTGTGCAGATGACCCAATACGTTGCCTTAAGAGAGCCATAGCAGCTCTATAGTACAGCGGTGTCAAGATTCCATGAAAGCTTTTGTTAGCTTCCGTCATATAGTCTCCGCGGCGTATATGAACAATCACTGTATTATTCCTAGCTTCTTCTGTTAGATAACTACTATACTTTGCAGTCACAACATTCTTGATGATAGCATGAGGATCGAACAGTTCCTTTACATCGCCGCTCACATCAGCAAAGTAGCGACTTGATTGATAATAGCCAAGGATAGACTCTGCCTCTTTTGGGATAGGTGCATAGTGAAAATGGGGTTCTCTTACAAGGGGGACAGATGGATCCGGACCACAAAACCCAAGGCACTTATGTAAGAATGATGTAAAATAGGTGGGACGCCCTTTACCGGCATCAACATCATTGGATAGTCGCAGGGTAGCGCAACTACGTTTTGCATGGGCGAAGGCCGCAGCTATCTGAAAGAGCTGATTTCCAAGACCTCCGATTAACTTTACAAAGCTGAGTCTGGGATTATTGTTAAACCGTTCATCCGTCTTTATAGGGAGTTTATTCCCTAAAATACATGGGAACTGCATCCATAGCAAACTGGGAAATCTGCTATCTGGGCAAAAGAGTTGATATGGCATCACGCGTTCGGTTAACATTCGGAAAAATACAAGTTGGTCCTTTCCTATAAACTCTCCACGGGCGTCCATGGTCTTCAACATGGCCTTGTAGGCAGGGCAGAAGATAGTCCATGCAGCGCGGTCACCTACAATACAACCTCCGCCCAAACTTACTTCTGGTGCTGGAAGGCGTTCTCTTGAAGTTACAAATTCATCGGGGATATTCTTTACTTCGAGAAATCCGATATGCCCTGGTTTACACACAGATGGTACTTTTTTAGGAAAATCCTCATAGAAAGCATGTCGCCCCACATCACGATGAATCCCAATATCGCACCAGACAAACCAGTTTGTCTTAAAGGGATTTGACTCCATTGTAAGGGCTACACACTCTTGCTTGATAGCCCATACAACATAGAGCTGAGGGGAGTGAATAGCCTTTTCAGGATCAATTTCATGGTGTTTCCGCCAAAGCGGTACCCAAGAAGAATTAGCCATTTCATAGCTGCCAAAAGGTTTTACAACAATAATCGTAGGTAAGCCACGTCGTAATTTCTCAAAAAAGGGAACCATTTGTTCATCCGTATAGATCACAAGGGAACACTGAATAAGGCCAAAATATTGAATCCATTCTAGATATTTATCAAAGGGATGTTTAGATTTTAGTGGATAAAAGGCTGTAACTACCGTTGTGTCTACTGGCTTATTAATAGGAATGTCAATCCTTGTATGACGCTCCTGATGATCTGTCTTGTTAAACTTAGCAGACTGATAAAAGGAGGGCCGTCGGTTTGCAAGAACAACGTAGTTATCCTGAAGGCGTGACATAAGAACATCTGTATTATACTTTTGGCCTATATGTTCTGAAATAGTCTGAATGACTGCCTTTTTATAGGCAGCAGAAATATAAAGAATTGCATGGGTTGCTAACATACTTATGAGACGGACCTGGGATGCAGAATGATAGGTGTGCCGTGAATGACCCAAACATACATTTGCAGTCGGGTGCCCGGCAGACGTGCTAAGCCCAAAATAAATTGCATCCGTTCCCTCTGGCATATCAAACTCGTCGACCCCTGTAAACTCAACATCATCTTCCAATAAGAGAAAGGGTTCATCCATATATTTTGTAATAATTTCGATATTGGCTCGGGCAAGACAATCCGGGTAATCTTCTGTAGAGGATTTGAAATGCTCGATATTTTCCGGTGCAAATCCGATTTTTGTGAGAAGTTCGTCCATATGCTTCTTTCTAGCTCTATATTGCTCGTTATGATCCGGGCAAATATAGACAACTTTCAGGTCTTGAAGTTTCATCTAGTAGATGATCTCATTAAAGTCGCTTTATGTAAACGTGATCTTGGTGTAATACTCTTCACTATCTGTCGCATTAAACCGGGCTGCTTGATAAAAGGATGGTTTCTTATTAGCAAGGATTAAAAATTTGGACTGGAGGCGAGAAATTAACACATCGGTATGATACCGCTGCCCCATATGGTCGCTAATAGTCTGAATCACAGCCTTCTTGTAGGCTGGAGATATATACAGAATAGCATGGGTTGCCAACATGTTTTGCACACGGACCTGTGAATCAGAGAATGGACTGTGACGACAGCGGCCATCTGCATGGTTGTAGACAGCGTGACCTCCGGCTATACTGAGGCCAAAATAGATAGCATCCGCCCCATCTACCAGATCAAATTCATCGATTCCCGTAAAGTCTACATCATCCTCCAGAATGAGGACTGGCTCCTCCATATACTTTGTCAGAATCGCAATGTTGGCTCGAGCAAGGCAATCGGGATAGTCCTCTGTGGCGGACTTAAAGTGCTCAATCTGGGTAACACCAATCTGAGCTAGAAGTGATTCCATATGTGCTTTTCGTGCTCTATATTTGTCATTATGATCCGGACAAATATAGACTACTTTCAAATCCTGCAGTTTCATGTTTCTACATTACATGAAGCATATAGACTTTATACTGTCTGGTGGAAGCGCTCATCAAGAACTACTGGAAGTGTTCCTGCCAATATACAGGGTAATTGCATCCAGGGATCAATAGAATTTGCCAACGGTCGAAACAGCTGAAATGGCAGAATGTGTTCTACCAGCATACGAAAAAAAACGGTCTGATCCTTTCCTATAAAGAGTCCTCGCGCATCCATAGATTGAAGCATGGCTTTGTAGGCAGAGCAGAAGATAGACCATGCAGCTTTATCCCCCACAATACACCCACCTCCAAGTGTTACAGCTGGGGAATCCCCGTAAGGATTACTAACAAAGCTATCGGGGATATGCCCTACTTCAAGAAACCCTATGTGGCCCGGTCTACAGAGAGTTGGCACCTGTAAGGGAAATTGTTCATAGTATTTATGCTCGAATGGATAGCGATGTATCCCTACATCACACCAGACGAACCATTCTGTGTTAAATGGATTCATCTGAATTGCATAGGTGACACACTCTTGCTTCATAGCCCAGACAGCATAGAGCGCCGGGCTGTGAATAGCACTTTCAGGATCCATTCTGTGATGTTTTGTCCAGAGATCCATCATTGTGGGCCTCGTCATTTCATAAGAATCAAATGATTTTACAATAATCATTGTCGGTAACCCCTTTCGTAATTTCTCAAATAAGGGTGCGGTAGCGGCGTCTGTAAAGACAACAAGGGAGCACTGAATATTGCAGAAGTTTTGCATCCAATCAAAATATTTATTAATACTGTGTTTTGATTTCAGTGGATAGAATGCTGTTACAACGGTGGTCCCGGGCGATTTATCATTAAATTCAATCTTGGTTTGAGTTTCCACCCAATCTGAGCTGTTGAACTTTGCGGCTTGATAAAAGGATGGTTTCCTATTTGCCAAAATGAGATGGGACTTGTGCAGTCGTGACAGGAGCACATCATTGTACCATTTCTTACCCATATGCGATTCAAATATCTTGATCACGGCTGCCTTATAGGCCGCTGATATATAAAGAGTTGCATGGCCACCTAACATATTCCAAATACGTACCTGTTTTTTTGAATAGGAAGAATACTGTGCAGGACCGAGATGACTATTGTCCGTTGGATGCCCTGCTGAGGCGCTTAAACCAAAGTATATAGCATCCGCCTCCGCTATCATATCAAAATCGTCTATGCCTGTAAATTCAACATCATCCTCTAAAATTAAAACAGGATGATCCATATGCCGACTCAATATATCGATAGTGGCCTGATTGAGGCAATCAGGATACTCCTCAGTAGAGGACTTAAAGTGCTCGATTTTTTCAGGAGCAAATCCGATCCCAGCTAAAAGAGCATCCATGTGTTCCTTTCTGGCTCTATATTTATCATCGTGTGCCGGACAAATATAGACCACATTCAGGTCTTGTAACTTCATCTAGTGAATAAGGTCATTATATCTTCTTTATATAAACGCAATCATTTTGTAATATTTTCCAATTCCCGTATTGAATCGACCATATTTATAAAATAGGGTACTATTGATCATTTATAGGGAATTAAATATAATTATACAAGGCTTTATAACGTGCTGTAATTGAACATAAAATGTAAATACTCTAGCACTGCAGTGAAACATGTATAAAAAAATAGAATAATTATCCAACGCTTTCAGATTTGTATAATCGGTACATCATAAATATCATGTATGCATTTTACAAATCCAGATAACCATGGGTACACACTATATGTGCGTATATGCTTTGCGGTTTGGCATATAAAAAATTCGATCAGTGTACCTCTTAAATCATTTTTGTGCTTTGCAAACCCAACATGTCCAACAACAGTATCAAACATAAATGGGCTAGGCGATATTTCTTTCTGAACACATTCTTTGAACTTTTGAGAATCACTTAGTAGAACCGTTTCATCTGACATATTTTTTTTTATATGTGATAATAATGAATCAAAATTTATGGGTGCTTTGGTAATCATACATGGATCACCTAATCTATAATGTAGAATACTGTATGTTGGCCATAAAATTGTGGCCCTGGCATCATGTAAACACGCAGAAAAATCGGGTGTGGGTGTTAACAATTTTTTAATAAAATCTTTACAATCTAGTGTTATGGGGTCATGAAAGTGATTATTTGTTTCAAAATAAATGACATCATTCGGGTTAGAAAGAATAAATTCTTTTGTATTTGAAATAAAATGAATATTATCTTTCTTTGAAAGTATAAGGTCGCTATATTTATGAGGTTTATTTATCAAAAATGTTGATAATGGGTGCAATTGAATATCAACAATAAACTCATACTTTAATGTTTGGCATAGTTGATATGTATGAATAATCCCGCGTAAAATATCTCCTATTCCCCAAAAATTATCTTTATCATTACTTATAAGATTGCAAACTTCTTGTGTCCAAACAAATATGACAGTTTTCATCTATCTCTAGTTACTATATTTTAAGAGTATCTATGAACGTTTTATATTTTTTACCGATAATAGTGTGCCCTTCTTGTGTATAATGAGCAATTACATCTTCTTTTACATAAAGTTGTTCCGGAGAATATTCTTTCGTTTCTTCATACGGATTAAATAAAGGGATATTATGCTTTGTGCATAGTCTTCTAAGTAATTGGACTAACTCATAACGCTTTCCAGAGGGGCGTGTACAAATATGTGTTACAACTATAAACGGTTTTGGACTTAATAACTCCTTCATTCGTAAAAAATCTATCTCAATCTCTTCATCTGTTAAATCGCGAATTAATATTGTAGATATATCCGGGCAATCGTACTGTACTTCAGTTAGAATATGATGTGCATAAAATCCTTTATATTCATAGCTTATTCTACTTGCAATTTCAATTACAAACAAATCTGTTGTATTAAATTCTTCCGTAAATTGGGAAGCATTAATTGAGGGCTTTAGATAAAATTCCGGAGCGAAATATACTGCGTGTTAAAGCATGAGAGATAGGGGATTTCCCTTTACAAAACTCAATTGCCTGAACAATTTCCTTGGAATAGTGCGGATATGTTAAATTATTCTTTATATTTGTTATATTATAATAATTATATAATGAATCTTGACGACAAGATCCAAGTATTGTAATACGCATTTATAGTAAGTATTTATAAAACACAGGAGATCTAAACGTAAAAATATAAAAATAAATATCATTCTTCATAAAAGAAAGATATATAGTACATTATATATAATATTAATCACAGTCATGATGTGTCCATATATTAAAATTGGAATTAGTTATTATATATGAAGGATGTTTTTCCATAAATTGATAATATAATACAGTAAATATAGCCTGATCCTGTCTATGATTAGACCTATTACTACCTATAGGGGCAATACATTCCTTTATAGATGCATAATTATTAAATGTTTGTATAAATGATTGAATATCAGGGTCATTTATATGAAATCCTATAATAGCTCCATTACGATTCTGTTTTGATAAAATTGGATTATCATCGCCTATTTTAAACCACGTGCGCGTTAATGGATGAGTCCAAAATTTAACATCATCATTAGAATCTGGACTATATAGTTTATTTTGTAAAATATGTGTTGTTAATGCACCAATATTACAATTTTTGTATATATTCCCCGCATCACACCATAATAAAATACGATCCTTATCAGTTGTTATAAGTTCTTTCATTGTATTATAAATAATAGCCGGTTTCCATGCATATTCTCCCGCATTAATCTTAATGTCATAATATGAAGGATACGCAGAATAATCAAATAAGCGATATTCAATCTGATATTTCTTAAGCTCTTCTGCACTTTCTGCGTTTAATCCTAAATCATATACAAAACATTTAATCGTTGACGTATTTACAGATAACAAAAACTGCTTCAGTGATTTAAAATGATTTTGTGAAGCACCGGTGACAATAGAAAGTTCACACATTTACTTCTAGTTTCTAAATTTGTATATTACTCTAACGAATTATATACAGATTCAGGGGATGAAACATAAACTACGACGCACTTGAATAAAATAGTTTATAGAATTGTTTCATAATAAGCTAAAAATAAATTATGTCATTTGCCGTTGTACTATCATGTTATTACACTGGAGTCCTCCCGGGGCCTAGTAAATACGGTCTACTAATATAAAATATAAGTAATATATATGAATAATCTTTGTTTGATAATGACTGGACAAATCCGATCTTTTTTTCATATCCTAGACACATATAAATCTATGATAGAATTATGCAAACATAAATATATGAATATTTTAATTATTGCAGTTGTAAGTGGGGAATTTAATACAGATACACTATCAGAATTTCTATCATCGCTAGGTGTAAAATATATTATTATTGACTATAATGCTTATAAGAGTGAATATGATGCATCTATAAAACAAAAATTTCAGAGCAGTGAGTATTTATTAATTAAAAAAAAATATATAGAAAATACGAATAATCTTGCATTAAAGGAAATACCGGATCCAGATATGTATATCTCTGCAGGAGTGAAATTTTATCAACTTTATGTTGGCATAACACATATGTTAAAGTATGAATCATTAAATAACATAACATATGATATAATTATGAAAACACGTTTTGATATGCCATATAACCATAATTTTTACCCACATCTGCCGACGGATCTGTGGAAAAAACTTTGTTTTAATGATGAAATATTGAGAGAATTGTCAAATACGGTTCAGAAACTGAATATAGAAATGGATATGCAATCTGTATTAAATTATCTAAAAAAACAAGACATTAAAGAACCTAATTGTCGAGTTAATAATGATCTATTATCTATATCCTTTGGTGGGATGTATTCTTATAATACACAATCGCTTGAAAATATAATAAGTGGTAGCGATGATATTTTGTATGCATTTAATGATTTTATTTTTTTTTCAAAGAGGGATGTTTTTGTCAAATTACATAATTTATTTCATGATTATGGAATTAAAGAATCACGACAGCATGTCCCTCATTTCTATGCAGTATAAGCCCAGCTGTATATTTTTTGTATCAATAACGGGATTAATATACTTATGTATACACAACTTAATCCTAATGGAATAGGATATGCCTATGGTCCAGTATAATTTTTTTATTATTTTAACGTTTCATCAGTTTATTATATACAGTATTAAACCATATATTTTTATTTAACTTTAGTGGATTATTTTCATAGTCATGACCCATTAATTCTAAATGCAAGAACATATTATTATAATTTACAACACAAAATGAGGGCAGATAGCCTTCACGTAATAGTTCAGGTAAGTTTTCGATATCAGTTGTTATATTATGAACATCACATACCGGCGATACAAAGGGATCATAAGACTTCGTATTACCTATTGTTGGAATATGCCGAATATGTTTATAATTTTCATTTTTTTGAAGCCAATAATAAGATTCTCCTCCGCAATCAATTTCATGCCGCCTTCCTGAAACTGCAGTTACATAATTTTTGAGACCCGAATATATTTCAGTATCTGTCATTTTCTCATGATTAAATATCTGAATTCCTAAGTAAAACATAATCATTCTATCAGGCAGTTTTGAGGCGTCAAATCTGATTTCCCCACATATTTTGTAATCTTTGCAGTATTCTTCTATATTAATATAATCAATAGGAAATATATCATTTTCGAGAAAAAGACTAATAAATGTATTATATTTAATAAAATTATCGTAAATATATTGAAATGCCATACCATATGATTGTGAAAAGTCATGTGATCGACCTCTTGGCAAATCTAGTGGTGTTACATCTAGTTCTAGCCATTTTTGCCGCATATCCGCAGAGGTCTCATCATTTGATGAATCAACAAATCCGAATATTTTTAATACTGTAGTTTCAATATTATATTGAATATATTTACGAATTAGATTTACCTGCCTTTCAAAAAAACGAGTTGATCCATAATGGGCCAAATATATTTTAATCTCTTTTTTATCAATAAATTCGGGCATGTGTAATATAATGCAATAGCTCTTTAGACTATTGTTGGATAACTTTTTTTTGTATAAATAATATTTAACATATAGTGTATAATATATAGACTTTGTATTTTTTACAATATATAACCTGCAGATTATTTACCAGCCTGTAAGTTCCAGAGCTTTACATCGGCAGGAACATCCTTTGTCCTTACCTTAAAAGCGGAGTCAAAGAGGGGCAGGGTAAGCTGCGCAGCGGGAACAGCATTGTGTACATCACGAGCAATCGCGCAGTACAGATCGAACTCCGGATAGCGCTCTTCTCCATTCGGCAACCTAAGCACATTGCGGCCTTTATCATCCGTTAACCACAGCCACAGAAGGTTCCACAGGGGTGATACTGTCTCATGCTGCACAAGGCCCGGCTCACGACTCAGCACCTTCTTGACATCCTTCTCCGCCGGTTGCTCGGGCCAGAGAGTATCAAGGACAGCAACCGCAAGGCGACAGAGATCAAAGGAGCGATTCGGCCCAAGCTTTGGCCGATCTGGCTTATAGTAAACACCGCAATTGTACTGTCCTTCTGCATCCGCGCCCGGCGCATAGGCATCAGGTATCCAAATACCCGATTTCTTTGAGGAGGATGCAGTGGGAGGACGAAATGTCGCACGACCAAAATCAATGATCTTGAAGATGCGCCCATAGGTTGGCACACGATAGACACGATCCCCTCCTGTAGCCCCTCGAATTTTGTAGTATAGATGCGTAATTCCCGTGCCACACCACATCACATTATTCGTGTGCAGATCATTATGCACAAAATCATAGGAAGCCTGAGCTGTAGTGAGAGCTGCAATTACCTGAAACATCCAGGCTGTCCATCGGGCCTCCTTAGTCTCTACCATATCAGGTGCTGTGGAGGCCACTTCATCCTCCATAAGATCATCCATGGTACCATCACAACGCTCTAGGACTGTAAATTGAACGGGAAAATTCTTAAACACTGCACGGAACTCCAAATCATCCTCATCGGAATCAGAGGATCCAGAATGAGAGCCCGACACACGACTCAGACGAAGACGACCCGGAACACGATTAACAACCGCCTCTCCTTCAGCCTCAAGCTCTGCTTCCTGCAGTTCATTTCCAGACTCCTCCTCTACTTCTGCACTATTCCCTTCACTGTCACTATCACCTTCGCTTTTGCTTTCGTCTTCGCCATCATCATCACCATCATCGACAGATCCATCTGTTCGCACAGGGCGAACCGGGTGCTTCTCTAAATAAAAGGAAAAGGGGGCTACAAACTCTGGATTATAGGGGTCCACTACAAGAATCTCAAACTCGCCCTTCTTCTGCCCCTCATGAAACCACGGCTCACGCTCAATATCCTGCATATCATCTGTTATGTTGTAGCTATAAGAAGGAGCCCGACCTGCAAATGTACCATAGAATCGTGCGAAATGGGGAGAGATACCTGTCTCAACAAGACGTGATGCCATACATGCAAATACAGCATCTGTATAAGCCTCATTATAGGGATCATTGATCTTTCGTAGGGCCCGTTGCCATCCGGAGCGAAAAGCGGGAAGAGCACCATCGGAAGGCAGAACATAGTCTCCCGACATTACATCCACCGGCTCGACAAGGTGCATCATACGGACCCAGAAGGCTGTGGACCGACGTTCTTTTGTAATAAGATTTTCCACTGTTGCCACGGAACCGCTGATATCCACAACAAGCTCGGTGGCAGCCAGGGTCGGGGAGCCCTTGGTATGTTCTGTCAGAGAGGGAAAGAGAATCTCTAGGCTTGGGAAGTAGGTCTGCAAAGAAGGCAGTTCGGGGACTGTAGGAGGGGGGCGTTGCAAATAGTAGAGTTGCAGCGGGGAGGACGCAGAATGTGGCATGGCCTTGACAGAGAAAGTGATTTGCTACCAGGCCGGAGACCGCAATAGCCGGTAAGACCGCAATAGCCGGTAGGATCACAATAACCACAGCGGCAAATCCGCGCTGTTAAAAATGAGTTGTATTGACAGATGTCAGCCGCTGCACCCAAGCGTCTTAACCTCCGGCTTCGCAAATTCGACATGTCCCGTATTAAACACGACAAGGTGGTGGTGCTAATCGGAAAACGTGAAACCGGTAAATCCTTCCTTGTAAAGGACCTTCTATGGCACAATCAGGGAATGCCTTGTGGGACCGTGATTTCAGGGACGGAAGGTGCCAATCAGTTCTACAGCAAGATTGTCCCTCCACTCTTTATCCATGAAGAGTATTCTCCGCTTGTCGTTGCCAATGTTCTCAAACGCCAAAAGCTCATTGCTAAGAAGATCTCGAAAGACTTGGCGGAGCGGGGCACCACTTCCGTAGATCCCCGCAATTTTCTGATTCTTGATGATTGTCTCTATGATCCCACCTGGGTCCGTGATAAAAATGTACGGTATCTCTTCATGAATGGTCGTCACGTGCACACCATGTTTATACTTACTATGCAGTATGCGATTGGTATCCCCCCCAATCTGCGCACAAACATCGATTTTGTCTTTATTCTGCGTGAAAATATTGTCAGCAATCGCCGGAAACTCTATGAGCAGTATGCGGGTATGTTTCCTGATTTTGACTCTTTTTGTCAGGTTATGAATCAGTGCACGGAGGATTTTGAATGTCTTGTAATCGATAATAATGCCAAGTCCAACAAGCTGGAGGATCAGGTATTTTGGTACAAGGCGGCACCGCGCCCCGAATTCCGTCTCTGTAGTCCAGAATTTTGGGCCCATTCAGCGTCGAATATGCGGGATGAGGAAGAGGGCGACGGTGATTTTGATCCTACTGCGGGAAGTCGTGCACGGAAATGGACACTGAATGTTCATCGTTCTTAACGACCAGTAGAACCAAAGCCCCCCGTCCCTCGCTCAGTATCCTTAAAGGAGGTCGGCACATCCCTGACGACCACTACATCCGTCCATGGTTCTAGCGAAGGGGTTGCCACCTGCACATACCGATGCGTGTGCCCTGAAAAGGGATGAGTACTGTCGCCATCTGCTGGATCGAGGGCCGCCATCAGTGTACCGCGATAGGTAGCATCAATCAGACCCATGGAGTTTGCCAGGCGCCACTCCCCGCGACTTATGGAGGATCGCGGCACGAGCCAATACGCCATAGGAAGCCCCGTTGCAATATTTACTGCAATGGCGCTGCACCCCTGGCCAACAAGCTTTGTACGACCCCAGGACTTGGCGGAAGGTTCATCGCAGAATAGATCAAATCCTGCATTGCGGCTCTCGACAGGGCAACTATTATAAGCATCTGCTGATTTCCTATAGAGATCAGCAAATGCATCATCGTGTGCAATAATAAATAGGCGGCTCATCGTGTTAGCCACAGTAGGTCACCCGAAACCCCT
>Ga0209597_1001523_pt1 | contig 15079 bp, 12 predicted proteins | sample M_140625_MF_Meta_FD_187316 | JGI IMG/M metagenome (GOLD analysis project Ga0209597, IMG submission 187316) | Freshwater microbial communities from Lake Montjoie, Canada to study carbon cycling - M_140625_MF_MetaG (SPAdes) (version 2) | ecosystem: Environmental > Aquatic > Freshwater > Lake...
CCAGCGAAATGCAAATGATTGCAAGGAAAGAGTAGGAGAGTTTCATGCGATAAAATATGTCCAAGCTACATAAACCAAGGCCCCAGGAATGCTTAACAAAAAGAGGAGACTTACGAGGCATCCGCGACTGGTTTTATTATACACTCGATTGTACAATGCCTTTTTAGGGTCGGTTATCCAGCCCATTCCCCTAGGAGCTTTGAATCCTAGATTGTGGCGAATGATGCGCTTAACCGAAGTTCGAGCAGCAATTCGTTTGGATAGGGATGGTATGCGGAATCCGAATTTCATTTATAGATATTCTAATTGTTTATCGAATGCTTGTTGAATCAACTCCATAACATCATCAAGTTCATTCATATTTGAGATACCAACTTCTACATCGCCATTGCCCCATCTACCTAATCCCGAAACATCTTTACATAATCCTTTTGGATCTATCATATCGGGATAATCAATGTTTAAAGATAGTCTTAGTCGTACTTTTTGCGGAACTATGTCAACAAAATTTGTTGATGATTTAAAAGCAACGTATAATTTTTTGTATTCCTCTTTTACCGATGAATCAATGTTTAAAATACGTTTCTTTAATGCATGGTACAAATCAAGCATATCGCCCTTTAAGTGTTCATATTGATCAATCGTATATACTGTGGTAGTTTTCTCCTCGGTAGTGTATTTATCTAAAACGTCTTGAGATAAATTTGGCGCAAACCATATTTGACGTGCTTTTTCAGCTAATTCTTTTGCCCTGGCTTCAATGTTTTCAGCGTTCCAAATATCAACGGTTCTTAAAAAATCATTTAAGCGAATAGGTGAATCATTAAATCCACCAACCATTGTTTTCTTCAAAGTAAATGGCTTGTCGCTCAATTCAGAATTATAGACTGTTAGCGTAAGATTACCCAATGAGTGCAGATACTTAGACTGCACTTCTTTCCAATCGTCACCCAACATTTTCTGCCATTCACCTGATAATTCTGGGTTTTGAGGCATGATATGTTCTATAGTATAATCGTCAACGTTTACAAATTCTTTACGCTTGTAGTTTTCTAATTTGCTTAGAAGGTAGTTTCTATTGCGGAAATTATACACATCTTTAACCACAATCTCTTTTTCAAATTCAGCATCAGTTGGAAAGCGTTTGTAGCTATCCATCAATTGGAACGCTGCTCTTACACCTTCTAAATAATCTGTTTTTTGGATTGATTTATATAGTGTTGCAAATGTTTTGTTCATGCTGTTTGTAGGTATGCCACAGATGGCTCTTCTGAAAACATAATTTTCTACTAGGCTAATGATTTGCTTAAACTCATCATTTGTTATTGTACCCGATTCATAATCATTGTATACAGGTAACAGGAATGGGTAACAAACATCCACCTTTAATTTGCTTATGTTCTTGAATCCTTTTTGAAGCTCGTTATCAGGCTCCTTATGCAAAACCATATTTACATAGTAACCAGAAAACTTGTAAATATCTTGAACCACTTCAGTAATTGTTGAAGGTGCTTTACTGCTTGAAGCATAAGTTTTGAAGCTATCGTATACACGATCGATACGAGGAATAGTTCCAGTTTTTACTGAAAGGTAATCACGCATAAACCAATCAAATGATGCGGTATACTCGTTGCCGTAGCTCTGCTCCATTGGGAACCAATACTTTTCATATAGTTCCGTTTGAAGTTTTATTTCTTGCCCCATTAGAATGTAATTTCTAATCAAATCAGCCTGAGATAAATCTAGCCCTGTGCTATTTAAACTTTCAAAAATCAATTGGGGATTGTCTTTGTCTTTTTCTAAAGCAACATCGACAATAAATAAACGCATGATGCCATTATATATATCAACTGCATTTTCAGCGTTGATCTTCTCTTTAAAAAACTTAAAATTATCAGCTATACGTAACGAAGCATCACTACCAAGCGGAACCCCTTTTATTATGTTTATCAGGGAATCTTTGTCTCTACGTGTAAGCAACAGCTTATACCTTAAATCACCCTCTTCTTCAGCATTTAGCAAATAGTAGTTTTGCAATTTGGTGAAATTGGTATCTATATCTACTTGGTTATCTCTAACAAATTCTGCCAATGCAGCAATCATGACAGAAATTGTAGTAAGGCGCTGTTGACCATCAATAACCAATAATTTTGGCACATCAGAAACGGTATGTATGCTCTCTTGGAAATATACCACTGAACCTATAAAATGACCTGGTGAGCTGCCATCTTTGCTGATGCGTAAAATATCATTAAAGAGCTTATTGCATTGTGTTATTTGCCAACTATATGTACGTTGGTATATTGGTATAACGAATTGCTTAGGCCCTTTTATAACGGTGAGAAAATTTGCTGAAGATGCTTTCATGATTTATTTTTTAATTAACCTTCACCTGTCCATTCATCAACATTGGCAATAGCCAATCTCGCAGTTCGGTGAGTTTTTGATTTTGGAACGCCTTGTTTATTATTGATTCATAAAAGGGACCTGCTTGAGCATTATATTTTTTTAATATTTCTGTTTCATTATTTGGAAGTAAGATGAATGACTCATCAACGATTTCTTTATTAATATGAGGCTGTTGGGCACCAGATCTCATTTCCATTAACCTTGGGATTTCATTTTGTAAATACGGATACAAGAAATAGCATTTAATATCATCTTTCTCCAAAATACCAATTACAGACTGATTAGCACACGCATCAATACCTAAAATACTTGGTCTTAAATGACGAGTAATAGATAACATTACACTTCCTTTTGGCAATAAATCTGTAGCTGAATTTTTTATTGCAGCCTCAGTAATTTTTAATTCAGAATCAATGATAGGAAAGTTTGCAATTTCACCTGAATTGAGCCAACTAATCTTTCCATTTTCCCAGTATTCTTTAACTTTTGTTGATGGCGTTCCACCAAGAGATGTTTTTAATATTTTTCCGATTTTCTTCACTTCCCAACCCTCAGGAATCTCCCTCTTCAACTCTTCATTCCAAACCATTTTACCGCCACTGGTTTTGTAGGGCTTGCCGTTTTTATCAGGAAAATCAAACTGCACAAACCAATAATCGTAAAGCGTTTTTGCCATGGCTTCTAACTCAGCATTGATACGGTTGTTGAGTTCGATTTTAGAATCTAAAGCGGAAAGTACTGAGGCGATTTTTTGTTGGGTTGATATTTCAGGTAGATGAATTTCTAATTTTTCAATTGCTTCCTTGGTCAAAGCATTTCTAGTACCACCCACACCGCAGATTTTTAGTAGATAAGGTTTTAAGTTTTCCAAGTAGTAAAAAACATAATGACAATCTACATTACTTTTACATCTAATTATTGCAACATGTTGGTTAACCCGAGCAGGTAATATTTTATTGGGAACAACACATACTCTTGCGATTGAATCCCCTGTGATATTTAATAAAATATCATTTTCTTCAACAGTTACACTATTAAGTTCTTTTGCTTGCTTTTCATCAATAAAAGCTAAACCATCTAGTGAGAATTTGAAGTCATGAACATTTTGACTTCTTATAAATGATATTCCTTGACTATGATATGAATTCTTTCCTCCGGTAGGTGTTGCTCCAGCACCGATTTTAGAGGTTATTTCTCTTAGTTGGACATAATTACTCATACTTCAATCCATTTAATTGTTTCTGAATTTCAATTTCTAAGGATTTTGATTCTGCAAAAAGGTTGTCTAAGTTGGTTTTAAACCCCTTCATCTTTTCCTCAAATTCCTCTGGAGTAATATCGGTGTAGTCAATCTTTACTTCGAAATATTGACCAGCACTAAAGCTGTAATTCTTCTCTTTAATTTGATCGTAAGAAACCACTACAGTGAAATCTTCAATGGCTTCGTGGTTATTAAATGTATTGATGATTTTTTGCTCTTCTTCAGGTGAGAGTAGTGTTTTTTGGTTTTTGCCTTCCTTAACGGTTGTTCCTAATTTGGAGGCATCCATTAATACAATGTCGCCTTTTTTGTTGGCGTTGTCAATGAATATAATGCTCACGTTTGTGCCGGTAGTAGCAAAGATATTACTCGGCATACTTACCACACCACGAAGCATTTTTTGTTCTACCAAGCGCTCTCTGATTTTCTTTTCGATGCCACTTTGGGCGGTGATAAATCCTGTTGGGACTACAATAGCAGCTTTACCTTTTGCAGAGAGTGAATACATGATGTGCTGAATGAACAAAGGGTAAATGGCCATCCCTTCTTTTTTTGCTTTGGGAACGTTTGGCATTCCTGCAAAGAAACGTTCATGGTTTTCTTTGGTGTCTAAATCAGCAACGTAGTCGCTAAAGTCCAACTTAAATGGTGGGTTTGAAACAATAAAATCAAATTGCTTTAGCTTTCCATTGGCATCTTTATGATATGGCTCTAAAATGGTATTACCCTTTACAATGTTTGGTATTGAGTGAACCAAATCATTCAAGATTAAGTTTAAACGCAACAGGTTTGATGATTTTTGAGAAATATCTTGGGAATAAATGGTGCACTTATCTTCTCCAATGGCATGTGCAAGGTTCATCAATAAAGTACCTGAGCCTGCAGAGGGGTCATAACAACTAACATCCTTTACGTCTGCGGTCACAAGGCATTGAGCCATAATCTTTGCAACTGCGTGTGGCGTGAAATACTCGGCATATTTGCCACCGCTGTTTGTATTGTAATCGCTTATTAAATATTCGAATATGGTTGCGTAGAAGTCGAACTTTTCGTGAAAGATATTTTCGAAACTGAAGTTTACCAGTTTGTTAATGATGGCCTTGCAGAAATCGTCACGTTTATCGGTAACGTATTTACTGATGTTTTCGAATAGAACAATTTTCTCACCACCTTCTGTAACTACCGAAAAAATGTCACTGTTTTCCTTGGCAATCTCCAACAAGGTATTGTCAAATATTTCGGCAAAATTCGCTTCATTTTGGCGCTCAAATAAACTGGAAATAAACTGCTTTGGCTTCAAGTGAGCGGTACTTTCGCTCAATTGCATCATCAGCATTTGGTAATCATTCGCAGAATATTTTTTCAACTCCACTTCCCAATTTTCAGCTTTTGCTAATTTGGGTTCCAATTGTTTTATTTCATGTACAAACTTATCGTTCAGGAATTTGTAAAGAAATACTTGGGTAATAATTTTAAATTCATTGCCATCATTTCCCAAACCGTAATTGGCACAAACACTTTTTAAATCATCGATGAGTGCTTTGGTTTGTCTTTCAAATGTTATAGTTGTAGTCATTTATTTTATTCTTTAATTAGGCAACCCTGCCATGGAATTCATTCATATATTCTTTCACCATCAAGCCTTGAATCATGTTTGTTTGATCAAGGTTTATTTGTAATTTGTGTTTATTTTTCAATTGTTCAATAACTAATTTTCCCATCATGCGTTCTACATATTTCTCATTTTCCATCATTTTAGAGTTCTGAACAATCTGCGCATCGACTTCTGTTTTCAAACTTTGTAATGCATCAAGTAATTTACTTTCACTGTCAGTTAGTGGGTCTTTCTCCATTAACCGTTTGTGTAATCTGGCATATTTTGCATCATTGTCGTATTTGGCTTTGAGCAATTGATTGTTGCGTTCTAGTTCTTTAGAGGAATTTAAAATCACTTCTAGCTCCTTAATATTGCGTCCCATCTCTTCCTTGGTTACTTCGTTTAAGTTTTTCTTTTTAAACAAGCGTTCCAATTCTTCTTTCAGTGAAACAAACATGGGATCGTTTTGATCAAAATTTCCTCCTAATGATTCACGTGTTTTATGAAGAATATCTTTCAATTGATCAGCCAACACCATTTCTCCTTCATTTACTTTTACGAAAGCAAAAAGTACATCCTCCAATGCAATATTTAAAATGTTGCTGGTATCTACGTTGTTTTCTAAGGCTTCTTTTGCATTAATAAGTGTCAAACGATTATTGGCCTCACGAGATAATTGTGTAAGTTTATGAAAGTCTAATTGATCCAACATTTCGTAATTCCCAGACATGCGGATGATGTTGTACAAGTCTCGTGAATCATTTAAAACCTTTACAATTTCTAAAATTTGCTTACGGTCGTTTATTTGTGTTATTTGTTGTGAAAAGACTTCGGCGTTTTTAGTATCGTATTTAAATAGTACATCTTTTATTTGACGGATTTCAGTGGTAATTTCTTCAGCACTCTTAAAAATATTGGAGTAATGCTGCATTTCATCACCAAGTTCCAATTGAAGTTCATCAAAATAAGCGCGATTGGTTTTGTCAAACTCTTTTTGAATATCTGCAAAGTCAACAACATAACCGTATCTGAATTTCTTGTAGGTCCTGTTTACCCGTGTTAAAGTCTGTAATAGGTTGTGGGATTTAATCACACGCCCAATGTATAGTTTCTTTAATCTTGGGGCATCAAAGCCAGTTAAAAGCATGTTGTACACGAACAAAAAGTCTAACTTACCTTCTTTGAATTCTTCTACTTTTTCTTTGCGTTCATCTTTGGTGCCAACATCATGCAGAATAAGCGCTGCAGATTTGACTTTGTTCTCACTTTTCCTTTTTTCACCATAAGTGCTAGTAGCTTCGGCCGCAATAGTTAGGCTATCTTCTTGATGAATTGCATAATTAGATTCAAATATCTCAAACATCATTTTTGCTTGTTCAGATGAATCGCAAACTACCATGCCGCCAATGCTATTATCAGACATAGCAGTTCGTGCATTTTCAAAATCATGCACAATGTACTCAAGCATTGGTTCTACAAATTTAGGATGTGCATAAACAATCTTTTTTTCTGTATTGCCTTTCAGTAATTTGATATCTTCTAAAGCTTGTTTTAAATTGAGTTTGTATGTTGTCTCAATTTCCTCTCTGATCAAACGCAGTGTGTATCCATCTGCAATGGAGGAATTATAATAGTATTTGTGAATATATCCCCCAAATAAAGATTTAGAATTAAAATCATTACCAAGCAGGGGAGTACCAGTTAATCCAATTTTTATGGCATTGGCATCAGATTCGTGTAGGTTAGCTAAAAAGCTACCTTTCGGATTGTAACTTCTATGAACTTCATCCAGAAAGTAAACGCGTTGTATATTTAAATTATAATCATTGTTCTTGATCACATCCACATCATCTTGGAATTTTTGAATATTGACCACTGTGATTTCGGCTTTTCCAGAATTGTTGTGAATAACGCTGGTTGATTTTATATCTCGCGAAAATTCTTCCCTCGAATTAATGTTATGCACAACTAGGCCTCTACTTTTGAATTCTCTTCCTGCTTGGATTAACAGGTCGATACGATCTACAATAAAATAGAATTTAGGTACAACACCCTTAGAATTGTAATAATCTGTAAGGTGCTTAACGCTGTAATACGCCAAGGCAGTTTTTCCACTACCTTGTGTATGCCAAATGATCCCTTTCCTTACTCCCTCCTCTAATTTTTTCTCAATGGCTTTGGTTGCAAACATTTGCGGGTAACGCATGATGTGCTTTTGAATTCCATTATTTTCTTTAACATATGCCAATCCGTATTGCAATAAAAAAGATAATCGTTCACGTTGGAACAATGAAGTGCAAATTCTATTAGTAGGAGTCTCGGGGTTTTTATTGGTGATAAATTCAGCAGAATGTTTAATTCCCACTAAATTGTTGTCTTTTAAAATAGCGGTTTCAAGATCATCAGGTATATCAGATAATAATTTAGCTAGATCAAATTTCTCCTCTTCCCTAAAGTAGTTAAACCCTGGTTTTTGGTATGATGTTGTGGCATAAAACGCTCCTTCAATAGGTAAAGGTGAATTGTTGTCATACTCCATATTATTGGAGAAAACCATCAACTGAGTAAGGTTTACAAACTTTCTGAATTTCTTGTTTTCGAATCGTTTTTGAATGCGGTCGTGTTCTGCTAAAATTCCATCTCGGTTGTTAGGGATTTTAACTTCGATAAATGCTAATGGGATGCCATTGATTAAAAGGGTGATATCAGGTCGAAATCCCTCATCATCTTTTTTGTAAGGCAGTTCCGTAACAACATTGAAGGTATTATTCTTGAAATTTTCAAAATCAATAATTCGAGTGCCTGATGTAGAAGTGAGTTTTTCATAAAATGCCTTCCCTAAATCTTCATTTTCCAAGCTGAGTGAGATTTCATCGTATAATCTCTTAATATCGCCATCATTAAATCCGGGATTTAAACGTTTGATACTAGTATTGAAAATGTCTGTAAAAAAATTCGTTGTTTCATCCCACATCTGCCCCTTCAACGAAAGATATTCGAAGCCCAAACGCATTAAATGCAGAATGGTTGGGATTTTAACTCTACTATTTTCGTTATGAGCCACAGTGTTTATTGTTATTGTTCAAATACATTTGTAACGCTTCGAGAATAAAGGGCTCATTGCCGTACTCATTTTCGATTTTCTGATTTAATAGTTGTATTTGCATGTCTTTGTAATCCACATCAAATAGTTCTGCCAAGCCACTCAGCATGTGCGATTGAAGTTGTCGTTCACCATTTTCGATTTTACTGAGAAGAGATATATCGATTTTCAATTTGTCAGCAACAATTTTTAAAGAATACTTCTTCTCTTTGCGCAAACCATGAATATATGTTCCAAATTCAATCGGCTTTTCCATTTCTTTTATCATTATAATCTTTTCGTTTAGACAAACGTGTCAAAACTAAGGAATTATTACGGCTACTCGTAAATATTTAATAAAATAATCCGCCATTTACGGTCAAAATGAGTAATTCTGCGGAAAAACGTGGTAAAAATAAAGTCCCACGGTAAAACCGTGGGACTTTTACCGGAAAATGGGGGTAAAAACCGGTAATTCCGTGGTAAAAACGCGGAAATATGTTAGAAAGGAAGCTGTACAAGGGTGAATTCACCGGTAGTTCCAGCGCCCTTTTCAATGATATCAAGGTCTTTCATGTATTTAATGTAGTTTTTGGCCATACGTTCTTTTACATAAAGTAAATCCATAATAGCTTTTATCAATTCCTGATAAGTGTAAGATGACTTAGAATTGAAAATATCACGCGCGGTGCTTGCCAGATCTTCCATTTTGCGGGCGTCGCTGTCGGCCTTGCTTTTTTCACCTAAGAAGACGTGTCGGTTTAATTCTTTGTTCCAGCCAAATTGTATTAATGGCACGTCTAGTGGGCTACCATCTCGGACTTTTAATGCTTTTACCACGCTAGTATTTGTGTTGTCTTCCTTTTCAATTGAAAGTATGCCTGCGGCTTTGCGTTGTATCTCTGAACCTAAATGACCTCTGAGTTTCATTCCGCTGGGACTGAGGTGCAAAACACTAACAATACAGGTTTTGTAAATACCCGCCAACCTAAAAAGTTCTTCTACCAATTCCACCGATTGCGTTTCATCGTTAACGCCGGCAATTAAATCGGCAATGCCGTCAATCACAACCATGTGGATGCCGTTGTATTCATAATAAAATCGATCCATGCTTTGGAAGATGATTTGCATCCGTTCTTTACGCGACATTCCCACTAGGCAATAGGCTTTAAACCATTTAGGCGGAAAATCTAAATTCGCTCTTTTCAAAATAAACGTTAGATTCTTAAAGAGCTGGTCTTCCGATTGTTCGGTATCATAGATCAAAACGGCATTGCCAGTTTGGTTGTTTTTTATTTGGGTTCCCAAGGTGTCAATTACGTCGCCGTCTTTACGAATAACCCCAGAAATCAAGCCACCGAGATAGTTTGTTTTTCCGCTGCCTTCGCTTCCTGTGATACAAAGTAAATTCCCTGGTGAGCCAATGGTTACGTCATTTATGGTAATCAGCGGCTCGGGCTTTATTGGTGGAGTATTGAAATCAATTTCACAGGACTTTAGTATCGCCATGGTTTCTTCGTAAATTTTATCAAGCATGTTGCAGAACAACTTCATCAATTGTTCTTTGGTATATCCGAGCATGAAAAAATCTGAAATGTCTTTTTCTGTTTTGGTTCCTTTGAGTGGGAGAGTTAGACATTTGACATCGCAATCTTTGAGTGTCTTACTGTGCTTGTCAGAAGCTTCTTTGCCAGTTTTGTCGCAGTCATAGAGTATTGTGATGTGTTTAAAACGAAAGCTCAATCTGCGAATGATGTTTTTGGGGATGGTAGCTGTTTCGCTATTAAAACAAATAGCATTGAAGCCACGAGAGGCAAGACTCATTACGTCTTTTTCACCACCGGTGATAAAAAGGATATCGCCTCGCGCAGGAAGCTGTTCAAGCCCAAAAACATAACCATCAACCATTTCGCCGGCATATAAAAAACGGGAATTCGATTTGGGACGGTACAGTTTGATAAATCGTTTTCCAGGATATGCAAATATGGGTTCCTTTTCAGTTGACAATAGTTTGTAAACTTTACCGTCTCTGTTTGTTCCTTCAAATCGATGAATACTGACAACCCCATAATGTTGCAACACATTTTTATCGATGCCATAGTCTTGCCAAAACTGTAATTCAGAATCCGTCATGGGCTCACTAATAGGGGGTATGAAAGTAGTTGCTACTTTATCTGCCGGTATTGCGGGCTTTATCTCGCTGGCATATTGGATTTTATTGCCCAGGTCTTTTTTTAATTCCCGAATGCGATCGTGTCTATCTTGTAAATCAAGGTTTAACTCGCGGTCAATAATTTCAAGGATATCGATAAAATCTGACGGGTTGCTGCATTCTTTATTGAAAATTTTTCCGATGAAGAAAAAACAATCACCGGCAAAATCGGCGTTGCCAAAATCTTTGATCTTATATATTCTGGTCTCGTTATCAAAATACACGTGGCAGGAGGCCTTGGTATCTTCGTAAAATGGATTAAGAAAAGGCTTGCCGACAATCCAATCGCTTTTGATGAATTTTTTAAAAACGTCTAAGCCCGCGGTTGTCTCTTTAAGTATGTTTTCTTTAGTTAATGACATGTTGAGAAATTGGTTTATTGATGAAGTAAGTCGATTTTAAATTGGTCGGTTTGTTGGAACAGGTAATGTTCCAAGTCCATAAGTCGGTAGAAGACCCTTCTTTTCATTTTGAAATAAGGGATTTTGTGTTCATCTCGATGTCGCTCTAGCGTACGTCGACTTATTTTTAAAATTCGACAGGCTTCCCAGCTGTCAACATATTCTTTGGCGAGAAATTTCTTTCGATCGCTTAATTCAGCTACTTTGTCTTGTAGCTCCCGGAGTGTAACGATGAGTTGTTTATACACATCGCTGGATAGTGTGATTGTTTCCATGCAAACATTTTTTATTAGAGTGCAAGGATAATTGGCTAAAAAATCGGAAAGGCTTAGGTTAAGCTTAGCCTAAGTGATATTAATTTCACCTTCTTTTACGTTGTTTCTCATCGAGTTCTTGTGAGTAGGCTTGAAAATGACCCTTTAGGTTTTCAAGAAAAACGGCATTGTCTTTTTTGCGTTCACGGGCTTGATTGAGCTTGGTACTAGGTGATTTAATGGGTCGATTAAATAGCCTTTCCGCTATCTGCAGCAGTTGTCTTTGGCTTAGTTTGCCATCTTCAGCAACAATGGCTCCTGAGCGTTGTAAAGCAATAATCAATTCGAGCAAAGCAGTGTCTGAATTGTTCCAATGTAGCTTTGGAAATAGTAAGCTTTGTTGGGTAAATAGTGAAGTTTGATTGGGTCTGATCTGTTTAATTTCGGATTGGAGATGCCCGGTAAAATCAGACTTCGAATGAATGTTTTGTCGGGCGATTCTTATTTTCGCTCGGATAAATAAATCAAGTTTGGAAATGAGTTCTTTTTGTGCTTCCACAAAATACTGAAGTTTTTTTTTATGGCGTCGCCTGCCGCGTCTTTGAACTGGGGTGCACTTTTAAATTCGACGGAAAAAAGGATGAAGTCAAAATTATCAGGCAGGTAGGTTATTTGATTCTCTTTTATTAGAATTAAGTAATCTTCTAGAAATTCCATTGGATTCACGCCGGCTGCGAGCTGTGAAATTTCTATCTCGATCAGTGATTTGGCTTCATCATAAATTTTTGCCAAATAGAGCCTGTATTGGTTTATTGAGCCAAAGGTATTGATACGGATACCTGGTTCAAGTTCTTCTTCAAAGAGATTGATTTGCACTCTTTGTTTTGGCGACCATTCGACTTTGCGCGAGGCCAGTTCATTGATAATCGCTTGCATCGTTTGTTTCATTGCTTTTTTGCGTTAAAAAGCAAATGTATTTTTTTTCATTGTCTAATAGGGTCAATTCGAACTTTATTCATTCTTATTTTACGCCACAAAATCACCCAGGGCAATAGGGCAATCATATATATATATGAATTGCCCTATTGCCCTATAGATATGATTTTACAAATTGCCCTAAAAAAACGAGCAAAATCAAGGGTTTGCAATGGAGCTGTCAGTAAAAGTGTGATTGGAGATAGGAGAGGGCCGTTTTGGTACTTTTTTATGGTCTTCTAAAAAACCTAGGTCCCAGGTTTCGAATCCAAAGGGTCTAATCCAATTTCCGTCGTTTTGCAAGGTCAATTTGAGTCCGACGGAGAGGGGTTGGTTTGCCCGATTATTCCACTAGTGCCGATTTTTTTGTATATTTGTTTTATGAAAGGAATCGTTATTACCGCCAAAAGCCAGACCGAATACAGGTTTTTGTCTGACCTTTTAAAAAAACTCGGTATTTCTTCTGCAACAATGTCTGCAGAAGATTTAGAAGACTTAGGTCTTTCTAAGTTGATGAAGTCTGTAAATAAGTCAAAGAAAGTTAGTCGTGAAACAATCATGGCAAAACTGAAGTCTTAATGGAAGTAGAGTTTTTAGATAAGTTCAATAAAGATCTTGATAAGATTAGTTTGAAATCTGTCAAGAATAATCTTGCAAAATTAATTGTGAGTGTGGAGTCTGCGAAAAGTATTAACGAGATTCATCAAACCAAAAAATTAAAAGGTCACAAGTCCGCCTACCGCGTGAGAATTACAGATTACCGTGTCGGCGTTTTTGTCGAAGGAAATAAAGTTACTTTTGCGAGATTTGTCCACCGTAAAGATATTTACGATGTCTTTCCTTAAAGTCTAACTGTAAAAGCAGGTTATATTGACCGCACATGTAGAATCAAAATAGGGTGGGGAATGTCCACCTTTTTTTTAATAGGTCCCAGGTTTCGAATCCAAAAGGGTCTAATTTTCGACATTTGGGGCGGTGAATTGATGATTTTTAAGCATGTAAATAATTTACAAAATTGTTGTTTAGGTTCGGGATTCTTTCTAAATTCGAACCGTTGTAAGAGGGTTTTTGGCATTAAGGTCCCCTGCCAAAAATCATTTTGCAACTCGTGACGTTGACGCGTCACGGATTGGCATAACTGATTGATAATTAATGTATTAGCATAGGCGGTTAGTGTACCTCTCTCTCCGCTGGAACATAGTTTCAAAATGTGTCAAAACGTGTAAACACTAGAGTTTACACGTTTTTTTTTGTTCTGACTTGTACCAAAATGTGCCAATTTGTAACCCTACTGGGTAGCTAACTGGTAACCCCTTTTGAAAAATCAAAAAAGGGTTACGAGTGTTGGTACAAATTGGTACAAATTGGTACTGTAAATCAGCGTGTTAGATTTGTTTTGTACTGTTTGGGTTTGTAGTTTTGTCATCAAAATGGGGGCGAAAATAAAACAATCGCCATGTCGTCAAAAACAACGTTCGGGTTGACCTTTTTCATCAACCGATCAAAAGAAAGAAAGAACGGGGAATGCCCCGTGATGCTTCGCATCAACATTAACGGAGAGCGTGCAGCTCTTCAATTGAAAAGGTATCTCAAACCTGAAGATTGGGATACCACCCGCTATGTAATGAAAGGCCGCTCTAATGAAGCGCGGATTTTCAACGATTACCTGGAAGCGGTTCGGGTAAAAGCTCACAAGAAATACAATGAGCTTTTATCTCTGACAGATGACCTAACTCCGCAGCTGCTCCGGGACGCAATCCTGGGGGTAAACACTGCCAAAACAAGGACAGTCATCGACATTTGGCAAGACCATGTTGATGGACTCCGAAAATTAATTGGCAAGGAAAACACCTATGCCACTTATCAGAAGCACAACACTGCAAAGAACCATTTCCAAAAGTTCTTGCAGAAGTATTACCGTGTCAATGATGTTTCAATCAAAGCGGTTGATCATCATATGATACAGCAATACAACATGTACTTGAAAACGGAAAAGGGTTGTAACTCCAATACCGCGACTAAGTTTTTGCAAAACCTGAAAAGGATCACTTGCATTAGCATTAGGAATGGTTGGCTACTTAAAGATCCGTTTGTTGGAATTAGTATGTCAATTAAGGAAGTAGATAGACCCTATTTAACTATGGAAGAAATTCAAACTTTGATTGACTTTGATTCAAACATTGAACGCTTGAAAAGGGTGAGGGATATTTTCATTTTTTCCTGTTACACGGGATTGGCATACATTGATGTCAAGAAATTGAAGAAAGCGGAGGTAGAAGGGAGTGATGAGCTCGGATATTGGATTCGAACAAGGCGTCAAAAGACTGATGCACGCGCAAATATTCCATTGTTGGCTATTCCAATGGATATCATTAATAATTATTGCCGATTGGATTTGCTAATGCCTGAAGATCCCATCCTCCCCGTTTTAAGTAATCAAAAAGTGAATGCCTACTTAAAAGAACTGGCTGATTTGTGTGGAATACACAAGGAGCTTACTTTTCACGTAGCTAGACACACATTCGCAACCACTGTAACTATGACGCACGGAGTTCCCATGGAATCTGTAAGTAAGATGCTAGGCCACAAAAACATGAGGAGTACGCAGCATTATGCACGTATTGTTGATCAAAAAGTGGGTGAAGACATGAAACTACTTGCAGCCAAATTGAAGGGCGGCAGGTCTATTGTTTTTAAACAAACATCATGATGATGCAGTGGTGTCCCAATGAAATTAGACACTATGAATAAAGAAGAAACCTTTAAAGTGCGAGCTTACGGCTATGGTGAGCTCGCACAATTATATTTTCCGAATATTTCAAAAAAGAGTGCCAGTGCTCAGCTCCGAAGGTGGATTAAAATGAGTAAGACGGTGATGCCGTTGCTGC
>Ga0209597_1001525_pt1 | contig 15062 bp, 10 predicted proteins | sample M_140625_MF_Meta_FD_187316 | JGI IMG/M metagenome (GOLD analysis project Ga0209597, IMG submission 187316) | Freshwater microbial communities from Lake Montjoie, Canada to study carbon cycling - M_140625_MF_MetaG (SPAdes) (version 2) | ecosystem: Environmental > Aquatic > Freshwater > Lake...
AAGAATAAGAAGAGTAACTAGATTATTTAAATGAAATCCATTCTGCCAGTAAGGCCCAAATTACCTACCCCTACCAAACTAGCGGTACTTCTCTTAATAATTGGTGCATTTTTCTTGCCTTCACCATTTGTAATACTTTCACCTGGCACACCACAAAATATTTTAGGTTCAGCAATTACCATTACTGGCGCAAAAAACTATCCAACCACTGGAAAGTTATCAGTTACATCGGTGATGGTTACTGACCCAGATTCTTACATAACTGGGTTTGATGTTTTATATGGTTGGTTTGATAAAAATCGAGCAGTACTGCCTCGCGCTGAGATTTATCCAAAGGGCGAGAGCACTGCCCAATCAATTAAAAATGGCACAGATGAAATGAATGGATCTCAAGTTAACGCAACCGCAGCCGCACTTTCATACCTTGGCTACCAGAGCAGTTCTAAGTTATTAATTGTTGAAGTTAATGAAAAGTCTAATGCTTATAAATCTCTGTTAGCCCAAGATCAAGTGATTTCAATCGATGACAAAAAATTTACCTCCCAAGCAGAAATCATCAAGGTTTTAGATGAAAAAAAGCCAGGTGATTTAGTTAGCATTAAAGTATTGCGTTCTGGCAGCGAGATAATAACTAAGCAAATCAAACTTTCAGCCCGAGACGATGGGTCAGCATTTATCGGCATTAACATTGAACAAAAGTTTGTATTTCCAATTGATGTAAAGATTCAACTTTCTGAAACTGGTGGACCCAGTGGTGGATTGATTTTTGCATTGGGCGTAATTGAAAAGTTAACGCCAAATGATTTAATTCACTCTAGAAATATTGCAGGGACTGGCACAATTACATCCGATGGCAAGGTGGGTCCAATCGGAGGAATTGCTGAGAAAATAATTGGAGCGAAAAGAGACGGGGTTATGATCTTTTTAGCACCGATTGAAAACTGCAGTGATATAAAAAATCAAAGTCAGCTAACAAATAGCGGTGGATCAACAGAGATGAAAATTGTGCCGGTCGCCACACTAACTGAGGCTATTTCAGTACTGAATCTGCCAGATAATGCTAAATATCCAAGCTGTGGAGCGATTTCCTAGAAATAGATAAGATCGGCTAATGAGCAACTCTGGTTTTGGCGGCGGCGGATTTAATCGTAATAACAATCCATTTGGTGGCAGTGGTTTTGGTGGATCTTTCCCAAACCCATTTGGAAATCGCGGCCCTGGAAAACGTCGCGTTAGTCCACTAACAATTACCGCAGTTGTCCTATTTATATTAGGCAGTATTTTAGTTTCTTCAAGTGGTTTTTATGCTGACTTGCTTTGGTATCGCTCAGTTGATTTTGTTAATGTCTGGCAAACAACATTGTTTACCAAGATTTATTTGTTTATTGGATTTGGACTAGTAACTTCTTTATTTATTACCTTAAATATTTATTTAGCATTTCGTAAGCGTCCAATTTATGTTCCAGTAGCAGTCGAGGCAGATAATCTTGAAAGATACCGGGCCCAACTTGAACCGATTCGTAGGTTGGTTGGTATTGGCGTATTTTTAACACTTTTCTACTTTGCTGGCAATGCTGGTTCAAAGCTTTGGCAAGAGTGGTTGTTATTTAAGAACTCAACAAATTTTGGAACTGTAGATCCACAATTTGGTAAAGATATTTCATTTTTTGCTTTTAAGTTACCGATGTACCAATCATTAATTGGTTGGGGAATTTCAACCATCATTTTGGCATTACTAGCCGCAGCAGCTGTTCACTACATCTATGGTGGTATTCGTACGCAAGTAAAAGAAGATCGAACAACTGTTGCTGCTCGAGTTCAGCTTTCAATTTTGCTTGGTCTTTTAGTATTACTAAAAGCAGTTGCATATTGGTTTGACCGCTATGCCCTTACTTTAAAAGAAGGTCGTTTAATTACTGGACTTACCTACACAGATGTAAATGCACTACTTCCTGCCAAATCAATATTGGCAGCAATTGCAGTGGTTTGTTCCTTGCTCTTTTTTGCCAACATTGTTCGTAAATCATGGTTATTACCAACTGCCGGTGTGGCATTAATGGTTATCGCTTCAGTATTAATCGCCGGTGTTTACCCAGCAACAATCCAACAATTTCAGGTTAAACCATCTGAATCCACAAAAGAAGCTCCATTTATTCAGAAAAATATTGATGCAACCCGTATTGCTTATGGTTTAGATGGGGTTGAGGTTAAGGATTATCAAGCAACAGTTACAACCTCTGCTGGCCAACTTGCAAATGATGCCGCAACAATTGCAAATATTCGCTTAATGGATCCAAATGTATTATCTGCCACTTTTAGACAATTACAACAAATTAAGCCGTACTACAGCTTTGCTGATTCACTAGATATTGATCGTTACACATTAAATGGTAAAGAGCGCGACGTAGTTGTTGCGGTTCGTGAATTAAATATAGATGGCAATCCATCTAGAAATTGGATTAATGATCACTTGGTATATACCCACGGTTTTGGAATGGTGGGAGCGTTTGGAAATACCGTTGACGCTGATGGCAAACCAAGCTTTACAGTTGGCGACATTCCACCAACTAAAGGTTTAGGGGATTTTGAACCTCGTGTTTATTTCGGTGAAAATGTTCCAGATTACTCAATCATTGGCGGACCAGCTGCGAGTAATCCAGTTGAGCTTGATTACCCAGATGATAACTCTGCAAATGGTCAGAAGAATTACACCTACACCGGCAAGGGTGGAGTACCGATGGGTTCAATCTTCTCCCGTTTATTATTTGCTATTAAATATCAAGAACAGAGAATTGTTTTATCTAATTTAATTAATGCTGATTCAAAGATTCTCTTTGAACGTCACCCGCGTGATCGGGTTGCAAAAGTTGCACCTTGGTTGACACTTGATGGGGATCCATATCCAGCCATCATTGACGGCAAAATCCTTTGGATTATTGATGGATATACAACTAGTGCGGGATACCCAAACTCTCGAGTAGTTAATCTTGCAAATACTGGTGACGCACTAACTAGTAGATCAAATGCGGTTGCTTCACTAGATGACAAAAATGTTAACTACATTCGTAACTCAGTGAAAGCAACTGTTGATGCTTATGATGGAACTGTTTCGCTGTATCAATGGGATGAGAAAGATCCAGTCTTAGCAACATGGAGTAAAGCATTTCCAGGCAGCGTTAAGCCAAAGAGTGATATTTCACCAGCATTGCTAGCTCATATTCGATACCCAGAGGATATGTTCCGCGTTCAACGAGATATTTTAAGTGCTTATCACGTCACTACCGCTGATGCGTTTTATGGTGGTCAGGACTTCTGGCGCGTGCCACTTGATCCTTCTAGCTTCGGATCAAACTCTGGCAACCAACCTCCTTATTACTTAACTATGCAAATTCCTGGGCAGAGTAAGCCAACATTTTCTTTATACACACCATTTGTACCAAGAGGTGGACGAGAGAACTTAACTGCTCTTGCAGTTGTTAACTCTGATGCCGGTGATGAATATGGAAAAATAACTGTTCTACAACTTCCAAGATCAACAAATATTGCAGGCCCATCACAGGTTTCATCTAACTTTGAAGCAAAGCCTGAGGTGGCCACCTCACTTTCATTGCTACGTCAAGGTGGATCCGATGTAGTGCTTGGTAATTTGCTTACGCTTCCAGTTGGAAGCGGACTGCTTTATGTGCAACCGGTTTACGTAAGAGCAACTGGTAATACCGCGGCATATCCGTTATTACAAAAAGTTTTGGTTTCTTTCGGTGATCAAATTGGATTTAGTGAAACTCTGCAAGGTGCTTTGGACCAAGTATTTGGTGGTAACTCTGGAACTACTGTTACAAATAACCAATCAAATACACCAGCAAATGGTGGAACTGGTAGCAGCCAAGCAGTTAGATCTGCAATTTCATCTTTACAATCTGCTTGGTTAGATCTTGAAGCAGCACAAAAGCGTTTAGATGGTGCGGCTGAAGATAAAGCAAGAGCAAGAGTTAAAGCAGCGATTGCTGCATTAATCTCCGCGCAAAATAGATAACTAATTCAACCCATTTGGGTTAATTGCCCTTACTACTCTAAGATTTCACCACCGACGCGGGGTGGAGCAGCTCGGTAGCTCGCTGGGCTCATAACCCAGAGGTCGTAGGTTCAAATCCTGCCCCCGCTACCAATTTTTTACTTAATACGTAAACTATTTAAAACCACAAATAGGGAAGAAATCGACATCGCACCCGCTGCATACATGGGTGCCAAATTTCCAGTTGCAGCAACAGGTATGCAAACAATGTTATATAAAAATGCCCAAATCAAATTAGATTTAATTATTTTTGTCGTTTTCTTTGAAATTCTCATCGCATCAAGGGCCGCGATTAGTGAAGGTCTCACTAAAGTTATATCTGCAGCAGCAATTGCAGTATCTGTACCAGATCCCATAGCAATACTTAAATCTGACTGAGCGATAGCAGCAGCATCATTAATACCATCGCCAATCATCAGAACTTTACCTTTTTCTTGAAGTGAAACAACAAAATCTAATTTGTCACTTGGCGAAGCAGAGGCAAAGATATGATCAATTGGAATTCCAACCTGAGAACCCATTGATATTGCCGCAATCTCACCATCTCCGGTCACCAACCAAGTATTTAATTTAGCAGCATGCAATCTGATTATTGCATCCTTACTATCCGGCTTAACCTGATCGCCAACTTCAAATACTCCATATGCCAGTCCATCGATTGCAAGAACAGCAACTGAGTTTGCTCTTGATGTAGCAGCCTCAATCGCAGCGGTTAACTTAGGTGAAAATTCAGTAGTACTGCGAGCAATTGAGATTGGTGATCCGATTAAAACCGCTTTAGAAGTAGATGATCCGATCGGGTGAACTCTGGCTGCACCACCAACGCCAGATGTGTGTTCAAAATCAGTAACTGTAAATGGTTCTATACCTTGTTTTGATAATGCCTTTGTAATTGCGACCGCAATTGGATGTGAATCAAGGCTCTCAATGCTCAACGCATAACTCATTAGATCAGAAGCACTAATAGCAGTACTTTCTGTAGCAAGTGGATTATCAATCAAAACCATCTCTTGTAGGAGCATTTGGCCAGTTGTTAAGGTTCCAGTCTTATCAAAGACCACATCGGTGATTCCAATTGCTTTTTCAATTGATCTCGGAGATCTAATAACTATTCCACTCTTTGCCGCTTGACCAGATGCAACTAGAAGTGCAATTGGAGTTGCCAGCCCAAGTGCGCATGGGCAAGCTATAACTAATACTGCAACCGCAGTAGCGATTGATTGAGCTAGGGCAGTGCCATTTAAGTACCAGGCAATAAAAGTTGAAATTGAAAGCAATAAAACAATAGGTACGAAAACTCTACTTACACGGTCAGCTAATTGCTGAGCAGGTGCTTTCTCAGACTGCGCTGCAAGTACCATGCGAGTAATCCGGGCTAGTTCTGTATCAGATCCAATTCGATTAGCCCTAACAATCAAATTACCATTGTTATTAATCGAGCCAGCAAATACCAAATCATTTATTGCTACTTCAACAGGGGTGACTTCACCAGTTAAAAATGAATTATTGATTGTGCTAAATCCAGAAACCACCTGTCCATCTGTTGCAATTGAGTCACCGGGCTTTACAACAAATAAATCACCGATCTCAAGTTCGTCGATAGAGATTATTGATGTGATTCCACCACGCTTTACTTCGACTGTGCCGGCAGATAACTTAAATAGCTCAGCTAATGCTGAGCCCGCTTTGCGCTTTGCTCGATGCTCTAAATATCGACCAAGCATTACGAAGAAAATTACTGCGGACGAGACCTCAGCATAAATCGTTGGCATTACATTATCTATTACAACAAATGTTGCGGCAGAGTAGATGCTCCAGCCGAGGGACACTAGCGAGCCTAACGAAACTAACGTGTCCATAGTCGGGTGAGTTACATTCTTAATTGCAGCTCTATGAATTGGCCAAGCTAATACAAAAACTACCGGTATCGATAGAGTAATTAAAAGCCAGGTTGTAATTGGTGCAGTTGGGTAAGAAATAACAATTTCCTGACCATTATTTACTAATACATTATTTAAACTATCAAGTGCTGATAAAAGTTGAGTATCAATCTTCATCTGCCAACTGTGGAACATAGATATCAAAATCACCGGTACGGTTAAAAGGAATGTAAGTAAGAGCCTAATTCCTAATCGATTTGATCTTTCAAATGATTCACGTTCACCCTTGAAAGCGGTAGCTTGATATCCCGCTGCAGTTACGGCTGAAATTAGATCTTTCTCAGAAATATTTAGAGGAGCAATTACATGCGCGGACTCCATTGCAAGATTCACCGCAGCTCTTACTCCTGGAATTTTATTTAAAGAGCGTTCAATTGTTCCAACACATGAGGAACAGGTCATTCCGGTAACACTTAGATCAACCTGTCTTGTTTTTATTTGACCAGCTTCAATGTTGGCGCCCATATAGTCAGATTACTCTTACTTTTACTCGACTGATAACACCCGACGAAGACTTGCCAGTCTTGCAAGATTTTGGTTTGTAAATCCTGGCCAATTATTTAACGCACACTCTGTTTCATTATGTGAGCAATTTTTAGGGCAGCGTGCGATTGCCTCACTAAATTCAGCAAAGGCTGAGATAACTCGAGAGGGCTGGACATGAGCAATGCCGAAGGACCTAACTCCTGGTGTATCAATAATCCAACCAAACTCTTCGCCGCTAAAAGTTGGCGATAAAGGTAATGCGACTGCACTAGATGATGTGTGTCTGCCTCTGCCTGTTACCTCGTTGACATCGCCGGTAGCCCGGTATGCATTCCGAGTATCAGAGGTTGATTCAGGGTTTGCAGTATTTCCTAACAGATTATTTACCAATGTGGATTTACCAACTCCAGAGTGACCAAGTAGAACAGTTGTCTTGTTACTTAACACTTCTTTAAGATTTGAAAGATCAGATTTACGGTCAATCTTATAAATAGTAATGTCTAAATCCGTATAAGTTTTTAGAAACTCATCACCACTAGCCAAATCCTGCTTGGTCATAATAATAATCGGGGTAATGCCTTGATCAAAGGCAACAACTAAAGCTCTATCCACAAAACCTTCTCTAGGTTCTGGATTAGTAGTTGAAATAACAATTGCAATCTGATCAACATTTGCCACGATAACGCGCTCATCATTTTCATGATCGTCAATAGTTCTAGTTAGAGAATTTCTGCGAGGCAGAACTGTCACAACTCGAGCAAGTGAACCATCTACACCAGATATATCACCAACGATAGAAACTAAGTCTCCAACCACGACTGATTTTTTACCAAGCTCTCGTGCTTTCATTGCAGTGACAATTAATTTGCCATTATCAGTTTCAATTAAACATTTAACTCGACCACGATCAACCTCAGTAATTGTTGCAACTTGTGCCAATGAATAATCTGGTCTGTCTTTAGTGCGTGGTCGTGCTTTATTACTAGATCCGAACTGACGAGATTTATTTACTCGAACATCATCCTCATCCCAATTGCCTTTTTTACTTGCCATTAAGCATTTCCTGCCACATACCGGGAAAATTAGGCAATGTTTTCTTAGTTGTCTCTATATTTTCAACGATTAAATCCTTGACCGCTAAGCCAATAATTGCCCCGGCCGTTGCCATTCTATGATCTTCATAACTCTTAAATATCTGAGATGCAATTAACTTTGCTGGCTTAATTAATAGTTCACCTGGCCCCTCAGTTACATCGCCACCTAGGTTATTGATTTCATTAGCTAGTGCTGCAAGTCGATCAGTTTCATGTAATCGCAAATGTGCGATTCCCCGTAATGTTGATGGTGTAGATGCAAGGGCGGCTACAGCAGCGATTGATGGAGTTAGCTCCCCAACATTATGCAGGTCAATATCTATTCCATTTATCTTGCCACTTCCAGATATTTTTAATCCTTCATTATTTTGTTCAATCCTGGCTCCCATTTTTGCAAAAATATCTCGCAATTGATCACCAGGTTGGGAGGTTGATTTTGGCCAATCTAGAATTTCAACACTTCCACCACAAATCATTGCAGCAGCCATAAATGGTGCAGCATTTGATAGATCTGGCTCAATTGTTAAATCTTGACCAGATAAATCACCAGATCTAACAGTCCAGGAATTTTCATTTACCTCAACGGTTGCGCCAAATTGACGAAGCAATTGAATTGTCATTTCAATATGAGGCATAGAGGGAAGTGATTTACCAATATTCCTAATTGTTAATCCATTTTTAGTTGCTGGACCTAATAACATCAGGGCAGATATAAACTGACTTGAAGCACTTGCATCTACCTCTACTTCTCCACCTTTAATTCCACCTGAACCATTAATTGTTAAAGGCAAGCGATATTTATTTCCATGTTCAATAGAAGCGCCAAGCTGTTCTAAAGCTTTGATAACTGGTTCAAGTGGTCGCTCATGTGATCTAGCATCACCATCAAAATGGATTAATCCAGTTGCAAGTGATGCAATAGGAGGCAAGAAACGCATCACAGTTCCAGCGTTACCAACATCTATTTGGGTTGGGCCAGTTAATTTTTGTGGAGTTATTTGATAATCAAAGCCTTGTGCAGTTTTAATCTCGTCAATTTTGCAACCTAAACTTTGTAATCCTTTAACCATTAAATCTGCATCGCGAGAAGATAAAGGCTTGCGCAATCTAGATGGAGTTTTAGCAATTGCAGCTAATATCAAAGCTCGATTCGTTGCCGATTTTGACCCAGGAATGCTTATTTTTGCATTTATTGGCTCACCAACAGAGGTCAATCCACCCCGAAACGGCGCGCTCCAATTTGTCATATGCACCAGTCTACCTTCCACCAACTAAGGCAGATTAGGCATTTAAGCGGGGATATAGCGATTGATTGCGGGAATAAGAAGGCCTAAAACTAGGTTCTTTAGGTATGAATGCTACGCGCCATAATATTGGCCTGCACAAAAAATACACTCAGATTCCGAAAACTCCATTCGAGGTAGCCTTAGCACAAATGAGTACTGATAATTTATTGCCGGCAGTCATTGATCGTGAAAAAGAAACCTTAGCTCAACGGAAAGCTAGGTTCGAAAAAGATGCACTTATTTTTACATCTCAACTTTATGGTGCTGCACTTCGGTATACAAAAAATCCACATGATGCCCAAGATTTAGTTCAAGATACTTATGCAAAAGCTTTTACAAGCTTTCATCAATTTGAGCCTGGCACAAATTTAAAAGCTTGGCTATATAGAATTCTTACAACAACATTCATAAATAATTATCGAAAAGATCAACGCAGGCCACAGATATCTGCGGGTGAAATTGAAGATTGGCAGATTGCTGACGCATCATCACATACAAGTGACCAGGGTAAATCTGCTGAAGATGAGGTTTTAGAAAATATTGCAGATAAAGATGTTAAAGATGCATTAGCCGCAATACCAGAGGAATTTAGAATGGCAGTTTATTTATCTGATGTAGAAGGTTTTGCTTATAAAGAAATTGCAGAAATTATGGGAGTGCCAACTGGAACTGTAATGTCGAGGTTGCATCGGGGCCGGAAACTATTGCGGGCATCGCTCTCTACATATGCAAAAGATCGTGGATATGGAAAAGATAAAGCAGGTGATCAAAAGTGAGTATTAACGAGAATAATTTAATTCCGTGCGAGCAGGTGCTTCCAAATATAATTCTTTATATTGATCATGAAATTTTTGATAACGAACAATTAAGTGCTGTCGAGGTTCATTTTGAAGAATGTCCACCTTGTCGAACACAATTAGAGCAAGAAAACAGCACAATAATGTTGATGAGAAATCTTCTTTGTAATGCGTTAAAAGAGTCAGCACCAGAGGAGTTAAATCATCGTATTAATCAGCAAACTCAAGAACTTTACGATCAAATGCTGCAAGCAGGTGAGACTCTGGGAATAACTGAAATTACCTATACACAAACCACTTATACGGAGATTACCTCTGAAGGCGCAACACAAATCGAAATTACTAGCGAAATTCGTAGGCAATTCCCGCAAGAGTAATTAATTAATCACTAATCTTGTGATTATGAAACCTGAGCAAGTGATAGGTGCCATCGGTATGGCAACAATGATAATTCGCCCTGGGGATACATCAGTTGCGCAAGGTGTAAATGATTTACCAGTGGTTGGGTCTAATCAGCTGTTATCACTGATGGAGAGCGCTAGTAGTACGGCAATTATTGAATTCTTAGATTTCGGAGAAACAACTGTTACATCTCAAACTCAAGTTGAGGTATTTAGTGCAGCTGGAGTTGGAACTGAAATTCATGCAACTGCAAGGTGTCTTGGATTAGCAGAAGGAATTTTAAAGTTTGAGATCGAGGTTCATCAATCATCTAGATTAATTGCCTCTGGATTAATAACCAGAAAATTTGTTGAACGAGTTTCCTTTATGGCAAGAGTTGCTGCCGAAACTATGGTTGCTGAAAAAGGTATTCCACTAAAGGAAAATAAAATCGCTAGCAGCTTAAACTTCTAAGCCACTAGCGAAGATATTAAATTACTTCTTTGTAGCCCAGAAAATCTCTGCGATTTCATCAATCTTGCCGATTAGCTTTTCAGCAACTGCAACATCATTTGTTCCCTTACTACCACCTGCACCAGCTAGTTTTGTGGCTTCATTAAATAGAGAGTGAAGGTTTGGATAGGCTTCGAAATGGTTTGGCTTGAAATAATCAGTCCACAAAACCCAAAGATGGTGCTTTACTAACTCGGATCTTTCTTCCTTAATTGCTACAGCACGAGATTTAAAATCTGCATCGCTGCTAGCTGCATATTTTTCCATACAAGCCTTAACAGATTGTGCCTCAATTTTTGCTTGTGCTGGATCGTAAACTCCACATGGTAGATCGCAGTGCGCATAAACAGTTTCCTTAGGTGTAATTCTTGCTAGTAATGCATTTATCATTTCTCTCCCTTGTCGATATAAAAGTTATTTATAGTGGGAGAATACTCCCCATGTTCGCTTTTAGCACGGTGGTTGTTTCTGGAAACTCTATGGCACCTTCCTATCATGAAGGAGATTGGCTGATTGTCAGAAATTTAAGTGGCAAAAAGCACACAATTAAAATTGGGGCTGTCTACTTAGTTCAGGATCCAAACCGCCCTGGGGTTAAATTACTAAAACGATTAAAAGAGAGCCGGATGGAGCATGGTGTTATCCGGTACTGGGTTGAAGGAGATAACCCGCTAAGTGAAGATTCTAGAAGTTGGGGTTGGTTAGAAACAGATCAATTTATAGCCAGAGTAGTGCTTAAATATCGAAAAGGAAGTTAACGAGTAAAAGCCTCAGTCATTAATGCCTTTTCTTCCTCCTCATGCAAATGATGATTTCCAGTTGCCGGACTTGCGGTCGCTCGTCGTGAAACTCTTCTTAATGTGCGACCAGACAATTCTTCGTGTGCAACAAATGCTTCAGAAGCAGCAAGAGCAACAAATGGCCAAGGACCTTGGTTTGCTGGTTCATCTTGCACCCATAGCAGGGTAGCCTTCGAATGTTTTTTAGCTTCAGCAATCATTTCTTCAATCGGTAATGGATATAGCTGTTCTACTCTAGCGATTGCTGTTGAGTGCTCATTCAATTTTTCACGTTCAGCAATTAAGTCATAGTAAACCTTGCCTGACGCAAAAATTAAGCGAGTTGCGTTACTAACTTTTTCATCAGCAATGAATGGTTTAAATGTTCCAGAAGTGAAATCCTTTAAGCCACTTGCAGCGGCTTTTAAGCGCAACATAGATTTTGGTTCAAATATAATTAATGGTCTACGAGCTGGATTTTTCATGTGCCAGCGCAGCAAGTGGAAATAAGAAGCTGGAGTTGATGGCTGAGCAACCGTCATATTTTGTTCAGCACATAATGTTAAGAATCTTTCAATTCGACCAGAGGAGTGGTCTGGTCCTTGCCCTTCATATCCATGCGGTAGTAACAAAACTATCGAAGAACGCTCACCCCATTTTTGTAGTGCGGAAGAAATAAACTCATCAACAACTGTTTGGGCACCATTAGCAAAATCACCAAATTGAGCCTCCCAGATAACTAAGGCGTTATCGCGCTCAACTGAGTATCCATATTCAAATCCCATTACTGCATACTCGGAAAGTAGTGAGTCGTAAATATGGAATTGATTAGGATCTTTAACTAAAGACCTAAGCGGGAACAAGTCTTTTCCGGTTTCTTTATCAACAACTACTGCATGGCGATTACTAAATGTTCCACGTCTAACATCTTGTCCACTCATGCGGATTGGATAGCCTTCTTGTAATAGTGAGCCGAATGCAAACATCTCACCGGTTGCCCAGTCAACTGTTGCTTCATCTAACATTTCAGTTCGTTTCAACAATTGTGGTAATAATTTTGGATGAACAGTGAAATCAGATGGGAACGCAGATTGAGTTGCTGCAATTTTTCTTAACTCAGCTTCAGGTACCGCAGTATTTACGGTGTGTGGAGCAGGAACAATTGGTGCTTTCCAATTTGGGTCACTCTCTGGTTCAGTGTTGTGGACTGATGTAAATACACCCTCTAATTGTTGCTGATAGTCGCGTAATACTTCTTCTGCTTCTTCGACTGTTATATCTCCACGACCAATTAATGCTTCGGTGTAAAGCTTTCTTGTTGATCGCTTTGCATCAATTAATTTATACATAAGTGGCTGGGTAAAGCTTGGCTCATCGCCTTCATTATGTCCTCGGCGACGATAACAAACCATGTCGATCACGACATCTTTGTTAAATGCCTGCCGATATTCAAATGCAAGGCGTGCAACACGAACACATGCTTCTGGATCATCACCATTAACGTGGAAGACTGGAGCCTGAATCATTTTTGCAATATCAGTTGAATAAGTTGATGAACGAGCAGCATGTGGTGAAGTTGTAAATCCAACTTGGTTATTAACAACTATATGAATGGTGCCACCAGTTCGGTATCCCTTAAGAAGGGACAGCGAGAGCGTTTCGGAAACAACTCCTTGCCCTGCAAATGCAGCATCGCCATGCAAAAGAATTGGAAGAACTGGGTAAGTCGCTTGCTCATCAATAGTCACATCACCAGCTACTGCTCTTAACTTATCTTGCTTTGCACGAACTATTCCTTCAAGAACTGGATTTACCGCCTCTAAGTGGGATGGGTTTGCCGCTAAATAAATTTTGGTAGTTGCACCAGATTCAGCAGTAAATGTTCCCTTAGTTCCTAAGTGGTACTTAACATCACCGGATCCATGCACTTCATTGTCGTGATAATTTCCTTCAAACTCTTGGAATATTTGTCCATAAGATTTACCGGCAATATTCGCTAATACGTTGAGCCTTCCACGGTGCGGCATTCCAATGCATACTTCATCTAAACCAGAATCAGCAGCTGATGAGATCATCGCATCAAGTAATGGGATTACCGACTCACCACCTTCTAATGAAAATCGCTTTTGTCCAACATATTTAGTCTGTAAGAATGATTCAAATGCTTCTGCACTATTTAATTTGCGCAATATTCTAAGTTGCTCTTCGCGAGCTGTTCGTGGCGCACCTACTTCTATGCGTTCTTGAATCCATTTGCGTTCTTCTGGATTTGCAATATACATATACTCAACACCGATAGTGCGGCAGTATGAGTCGCGAAGTACTCCTAAAATTCTGCGTAATTTCATAGATGACTTGCCACCAAAACCACCGGTTGCAAACTCTCGATCCAAATCCCAAAGAGATAAGCCATGAGTTACAACATCTAAATCTGGGTGAGATCTTTGAACATAAGCTAACGGTTCAATATCAGCCATTAAATGGCCAGTCGTGCGATATGCATCAATTAGTTTTTGTACTCGAGCTGTCTTACTAACGTCATCTTCTTTTCCAAATTGCATATCGACAACCCAGCGAATTGGTACATACGGAATACGAAGTGCTTCAAATATTTCATCGTAGAAGTTTTCTTCGCCAAGTAAAATCTCATGGATTCGGCGAAGGAAATCACCAGATTGGGCTCCTTGAATAATTCGGTGGTCATAAGTACTAGTTATTGTTACCACCTTGCTGATCGCCAAATCAGCAAGTGTTTGTTCATTAGCACCATGAAACTCAGCTGGATAATCAAGTGCGCCAACACCAAGAATTAATCCTTGACCTTGCACCAATCTTGGGACTGAATGAACTGTGCCAATTGTTCCGGGATTTGTTAGTGAAAGTGTGGTTCCGGCAAAATCTTCAACTGTTAGAGCGCCACTTCTAGCCTTTCTAACCATATCTTCATATGCTGACCAAAATTGTGCAAAATCTAAATCTTCACACCCTTTAATTGATGGCACTAATAATTGTCTAGAACCATCTGCTTTTGCTAAATCAATTGCAATACCTAAATTAATATGCTCTGGATGCCCAACTGCTGGCTTTCCTTCTAACTCAGTGAAGAAAGCATTCATCTCTGGCATTGCTCTTGCTGCTTTAATCATTGCGTAACCGATTAGATGAGTAAATGAAACTTTGCCACCACGACCACGTTTTAAATGATTGTTAATAACAGTTCGATTATCGATCATTAACTTCGCTGGAACGACTCGAACACTTGTTGCTGTCGGAACTGAAAGTGAACCCTCCATTGATTGCACAACTCTTGCAGCCACACCGCGAAGTGGTTCAACCGATGAAGCGCTTGGTGTAACTAAAGTTGGAATCGGTTTAACAATTGGATCTGCGGGCTTCATTGTTGATACGGAAGTATTAATTGGTTCGGAAATCTTTTCAATTATTGGCTGAGAAGCGACTGCGACTGGTTGTGGTGTTGCAACCGGAGGTGGTGTAACTGGTTTAGTTGATTGCGATTTAGGAATTGGTGGAACTCCAGGTTTTGGTGAAGCAGAGTTTGCAGAAGTATTCAGCGATGGTGTGCCCTTAAAATCGGCAAAGAAGTCCCACCAAGCTTTATCTACGGATGCTGGATCTACTTGATATCTTTCATACATCTCTTGAACTAACCACTCATTAGGACCAAAGGAACCACCAAAGTGATTAGCGGGCGTA
>Ga0209597_1001529_pt1 | contig 15045 bp, 4 predicted proteins | sample M_140625_MF_Meta_FD_187316 | JGI IMG/M metagenome (GOLD analysis project Ga0209597, IMG submission 187316) | Freshwater microbial communities from Lake Montjoie, Canada to study carbon cycling - M_140625_MF_MetaG (SPAdes) (version 2) | ecosystem: Environmental > Aquatic > Freshwater > Lake...
TAAATTTTATATTTATAATTTGTCCATGGTGTATTTGCCTGCCATGATAATTTAATTTTTCTATCGCTTGGTTCTGCGGTTAAAGAAACTGAATTAGCTACCTGCGATGATCCAAAAATAACGGGGCCGGCTATAAACTCAATTTTATACTGTGCATTTAATGTTTGAGTATTAATTCCGGTATGAGTATAGGTTTTGGATAAACCTAAAAAATAAGTACTTGTATTATTAAATATAGTTATAAAGCTTTCCGTTGATGATGAGCGAAATTTAATATTTAACTGATATGGCCCTGGAAAAGCAATGGTATCTAAATCGCTTGGCGAAATAATGGGGTTTTCCCATTTAATTTTTATTGAGCCGTTTGAAACTCCAGTTGAAAGCACATCTACATTTAAAATAATTGGAATGTCGCTCTTAAGTTTTGCGCACACCATTGCACTTGCAAATGTTTCGGAACTGTCTTTGTAAGCAGCTACTAATATATAGCCATAATTTTGCCCAATTATTAGTCCATTGCCATTATTGTTATCAATAAACGAATAGGTAGAAGAATTAGTTTTTCCTAAAAAAACAAACCCATCGTTTAAAGGAACACCAGTTATGCAAGGGGATATGGGGTATGGCGCACAATTATTTTTTCTATAAATTTTATAAGAAACTAATGGATTATTGGTTGGCGAACATGAAGAAGGGGTCCAAGTTATTTTTATATTAGATCCAATAGGTGTTGCTGATACATTTTTTACAGAGGGAGGAACCACTCGAATTTTATAAGTATTAAATCCAACTAAATTAACCGGAGAGCCGTTATCTTTAACTTTAAAAACAGATTCATAGGGTTGAAGCTGAATATGATTACAAGTTGTTTGCCAAGTAAACAAAGAGGTATATGTAGCTATTGCACTCGTGTTGCTAATAACTGCTTTCGGGCTTGTTGCAGCAAACGCACCGGCGTTACCTTCTAATTTTACGATACTAGAAATAAATGGACTTGGTGTTTGATCAACAATGGTTAATTTTTTTTGGATTAAAGTCCCCGCTTCTACGCATGTATCTTGAGGAACTATAATACTTGGCGGGTCGTTGTTTGGACAAACATCTACAACAACCTGCATATCTCTTAATACATAACCAATAAGTTGATAAACTCCGCTAGTATTTTTTCTCCATTCTTTTACAATAAAGGCTATGTTATACTCTGCTTTATATTTTGGAGAGCACCAAGATAATAATCCTGTGCTTGAATTGATGCTAAAAGTACCGCCTTCAGAACTCGGATTAAAATATCCATCAACGGTTTGCCCGTTCCCCTTTCGAGGGGTAGAAATTTCGTAAGTTAGTAAATCGCCATCTGGATCATATGCCCCCGGGTTATGATAAAAGCACTTGTCTTTACATGCTCTATCAATAGGTTGATAATTAAAAATAGGTGAACTATTTGCTCCATTAAGGTTATTAATAACTAAAAGTGATTCTACATAAAAGGCTTGGTCGCTAGAATTTGTCATGTTGTGAACGCCCGCATTTCTATTTGGATCAATCATTCGGATTAAATAATTGCCTGCACCAGCATACACATGAGTTATTGTGTAAGTATTAAGTTTAACATTATAATTTGCCGAATTAATAATTTCTTGTCCACACTGGGCTAAAGGCGGGCAATTACATCCCGAAAAACCCCCATTTACACGAAAGGCAATCCCAATTTGCCCATCACCAAAATAGACCGTATCAGCACATCTGTCTGCAACATCTTGCCCAAAATCACTATAAACAGTTACGGTTATTAAATAACTATACGTTGGCACAGAAACCCCACCCACTAAACTAGTAAAGGGCTGAACTCGTTTATATGAAATTTCTCCTGCACGATTGTGTGAAGAATAACAAAAAGCAGAAACAAAAATAAACAGTATAAATAATAACTTATTCATCGATTAAAATAGCTCATATAAAGTTATGCTTTTATTTACAAATAAGAAATACAATATTGTTTTTTAAGAATAGATAACATTTTTTTCTAAAAAGAATTAAATTTTAAATTATTGCTGTTTAAAAAAACTGCGATTAAATATTAATAAAATTAAAAAGATATATATTATTTTATATTACTTTTATCCTTTATAAAATAACCCAAAACGAAATGGGAAATTCTCATAACAGTAATTTTGAAAAAATAACTTTTGCTGGCTTACTCTTAACTCTTGGTATTATTTATGGAGACATTGGCACCTCGCCACTCTATGTAATGAAAGCTATTGTTGGCGATAAACCGATTAATGGCGAAATGATGATTGGAGGAATGTCACTCGTTTTTTGGACATTAACTTTACAAACCACCATCAAATATGTTATTTTTACATTAAAGGCTGATAACAATGGGGAGGGTGGTATTTTTTCTCTTTATGCCTTAATAAAAAAAGCAAAACGAAAATGGTTAATTTGGCCCGCCATAATTGGTGGCTGTTGCATATTAGGAGAAGGCATTATTACTCCGCCTATTTCCGTGGCTTCTGCTGTTGAAGGACTAACATTAATACCACGTTTCAGTCATATTCCTACCATTCCTATTGTAATAACAATTATTACTGGCCTGTTTTTTATTCAGCAATTTGGCTCCAAATTTATTGGCCGTTTTTTTGGTCCAGTCATGTTGGTTTGGTTTTTAACATTAGGCGTTATGGGCCTTATCGGCTTGTCTCACAATTACACCGTTTTAAAGGCATTAAACCCATATTACGGAATTAAATTATTAGTTAATCACCCCGGCGGATTTTGGGTTTTAAGTTCTGTTTTTTTATGTACGACCGGAGCCGAGGCGCTATACTCAGACATGGGGCATTGCGGCCGTAATAACATTCGTCGTAGTTGGATTTTTGTAAAAATAATGTTGGTGCTTAATTATATGGGGCAAACCGCTTGGCTTGTTTCAATGGATGGTAAATATTTAAAAGGCAATCCTTTTTATTCTATTATGCCAGATTGGTTTTTACCAGTGGGAATTGGCATTGCCACCATTGCAACAGTTGTTGCTTCTCAAGCATTAATTAGTGGCTCGTTTACCTTAATTAATGAGGCCATGCGATTAAACTTTTGGCCAAAAGTTAGAATTAAATACCCTACAGAATTAAAAGGACAAATGTATATTTCTTCTATTAATTGGATTTTATATTTTGGATGCATTAGCATTGTTTTATTTTTTAAAGAATCAAAAAACATGGAGGCCGCTTATGGCTTAACAATTATTTTAGGCATGATTATGTCCTCGCGTTTACTCGCATTTTTTATGCGCCTCAAAAAATATCCGCTCTGGTTTTTAAACACTTTTATTGTTGTTTATATTGTTGTAGAAGGCGCTTTCTTAATTGCTAATTTAGAAAAATTCCCAAAAGGTGGTTATATCACCTTGGTTATTGCTTTAATTTTAGCTTCAATAATGGGCTGTTGGTATATGGCAAAACTAATTAGGCAAAGGTATACCGACTTGGTTCCCCTCAAAAATTATACCCAAATGCTTTGTGACTTAAGTACCGACAATACAATTCAAAAATATGCTACCCATTTAGTTTACATGACTAGCGCAAATAATCCTTTAGAAATTGAATCGAAAATTATTTATTCTATTTTACAAAAAAGACCTAAAAAAGCAGATATATACTGGTTTGTTCATGTCGACGTAATGGACGAGCCCTATAAAATGGAATACAAAGTAACCCATATTGAAGCTGAAAATATTATTCGAGTTGATTTTAAAATTGGATTTAGAATTGCACCTCGAGTTAATTTAATGTTTAGAAGAGTGGTTGCTGATTTGGTTAAAAATAAAGAAGTAGATATTACCAGCCGCTACGAATCGCTTAATAGAAACAATGTTATTGGAGATTTTAAATTTGTGGTCTTAGAAAAATTCTTGTCTTATGAAAATGACCTGCCCTTTTTCGATAATTTAATCTTAAAATTTTACTTTACATTAAACCGATTTAGTTTAAGTGAAGCTCGAGCATTTGGCTTAGACAGTAGTTCGGTTAAAATAGAAAAATTTCCGATGGTTATTAATCCACACAAAGAATTAAATCTTGTTCGTGTTGAATAAAAAATTCTACTAATTTTCTTGATTAAAAAATTAATTAATTATTATCTTTTTTATAAGATTAGTTTTATAATTCCCTGTTATTTTTAAAAAATAAATTCCTGCTTCTAAATCTTTTGTTGAAAAACTAAACTTATTTTCTTTTCCCTTTACCCAATCTCTTAAAAGAACCTCAACTAATTTTCCTTGTGCATCCAGTAATTGAAAGTTAAGATATTCAGGGATTACCAAAGAAATGTCTACACTAAAAATTTGATGGCTAGGGTTAGGATAAACCATCGTTTGTTCCAAGTTATTTCTCTCGTTTTTGATATTTACATATGACACAGCCGTGTCGGAAATTGAGAGGCTATCTAATTTTAATTCTGCAACCCATGCAGCATGTGCTTTTGGGTAGCTTGAGCCTCCATTACAAGCATAGTATCCACTCATCCAAACAACACCATTGCCATTATATTTTCTTTGCGAACCCGAATAATCTCCCCATCTTTCTTGACCACTATTTAATAAATTGATATAGTTTACTCCATTACGAATTCTTAAAACATCCGAAAAATTTCCACTGCCATCGGCACGAATAGCTGAGCATCCCGGAAAAACTTTATCCGAACTGTGATCAAAAGAAATTATTGAGGTATTGTCTGTTGGCGAATTGCCTGCATATGATATATTTGGGTAAGCAAAATCCATGGTATCGTTTGGAATAACATATCCTGCTACAGATGGTTGAGCAGATTGTGGATTTGAAATTACGCCGTAATAAATTGTAGAATGATTATTAGCGGGGTTATTTGTATTGTGAACGTATTGAATAATATTGTTCTCATAAAAAGCTCCTAAATTTCTGGCGTCGTTAGTTGCTAAAGATTCTGTTGGTATAGGCTGTCGGCCATCGGGTGGCATATAATACGTTTGATTACTTATTAAGGCTTTTGTTGTTACCGTGTTAGAGGGCGAGCCTATCGTATCAGTTACATTTACTAAAAAAACCGTGTCATTTTGATTCGCTAAATTTCTGTTTGAAATAAAATACATATTGGGCGAATGAAGTTTTTTGCCGCCTTTAGCCGGACATAAATTGCGAATGGCCTTACCATTAAATTTTATATTTGAATGAAGGGTTGCATGTATAGGCAGGCCGGCATATCCACTGTCTTTTTTCATTTGCCAAACTAAGGTTTCAACAAACCCGGTTTGCCAAGAGCTGTTGTTGGAAAGCAAATTTATACTTAAAAACAATTCTTTTTCTGTCATTCCTATCATTGGATAATCTGACCACAAATTATTATTTAATGGGTTACCCGGCAAAGCATATAAATTCCAATTGCCATTAGGGCTGTTGGTTTGCGAAAAACCAACAATTATTTTGCTAGTCGAATCAACATAGCCCACCAAACAAACCAAAACAAATTTATCCGAACGCGGATCGTACATTACTTTAGGATCAAACTCTTCGTGCCTATTGTTTATTGGTGTTGTAAAAGCGGCCAGCGACTTTCCGGGCAAAGTAACATTCGTTTTAGTATTTCTTATAAAAATACTTTTATTAATTACCGAAACCACAATGCCTGAATCAGAAATAGCCATGTCGTTATCGTTTGGTGTGCCAAAATTAAACCCATTACCAAAAAAGTTTTTTCCTAATACTAGTGAAGGAAGGGCTATGTTTGTTGAACTAAACGATTTATTTTTTTGTTCGGGATAGGCGTAAAACTCTTTTTTTTTTGGCCCTTGAACTGGCATCTCTTTTATTAAAATAGAAGGGCTATAATCTTTTTTTATCGAGTCGTAATTTGTAACAGCTTGTTTTTTTATAACAAAAGTTGTTTTAACTGGTGCCGTTTGAGAAAAGGAATTTAAAATAAATAAAAACAAAAATGCTGAGATAAAAATTTTCATATGTTTAAGTTATATTAATAAAGATATTAAAAATTTAATCGGTTTTTAAATCGTAATTAATTATTCGAGAATATTTTTTATTCTACTAAAGCCTAATGTTTAAAATGACGAATGCCGGTTGTAACCATTGCCATGCCATGAGCATCACAATAAGCAATGCTTTCTTTATCTTTTATAGAGCCTCCCGGCTGAATTACTGCCTTTATCCCTACCCCATTTGCAAGTTCTACACAATCAGGAAATGGAAAAAACGCATCGCTGGCCATTACCGCGCCATTTAAATCAAAGCCAAAATTGTGCGCTTTTACTATGGCTTGTTTTAACGCATCTACTCGCGAGGTTTGCCCTGTGCCACTTGCAATTAACTGCGCATTTTTAGCAAACACAATGGTATTAGATTTAGTATGCTTTACCAATTTATTAGCAAATAATAAATCTGCTAGTTGGCTTTCGGTGGGCGAAATAGTTGTAACTGTTTTTAAATCTGCTTCTGTTTCTGATTTTAAATCTTTGTCTTGCGCAATAACGCCATTTAATAAATTACGAAAGGATGTTTTTGATAACTCAACTTTATTTTGAATTAAAACAATTCGATTCGCTTTTGATTTTAAAATTTCTAAGGCTTCGACTTGATAGGAAGGGGCAATAACCACTTCGCAAAATAATTTATTTATTTCAATTGCTGTTTCTAAATCAATGGCCCGATTAGCAATTAAAATGCCGCCAAATGCCGAAACTGGGTCGCAGGCCAAAGCAGTAAAATACGCTTGATAAATTGTTTCTCGAGAGGCAAGGCCACATGCGTTATTGTGTTTTAAAATAGCAAATGTAGGTGCAGTAAAATCTGATAATAAATTTACGGCGGCATCAACATCTAATAAATTATTGTATGATAATTCTTTGCCATTTAATTTAGTAAACATTAAATCTAAGTCGCCATAAAAAACACCTTTTTGATGCGGGTTTTCGCCATAACGGAGGGCCTCACTTTTTTGAACGCTTTGTTTAAAAACTGGCAATTGCTCGCTTTGATTAAAATATTTAAAAATTGCGGTATCGTAATGCGAACTTGTAGCAAAGGCTTTGGCAGCAAACTGTTTTCGGTCTGCTATATCGCTCGAGCCATTTTTTGTTTCTAATAAATTTTGTAAGTGGCCATAATCGCTACTTGATGAAACAATTAACACATCATTAAAATTTTTAGCAGCTGCCCGTATTAAAGAAATCCCTCCAATATCAATTTTTTCAATGGTGTCTTGCTCTGAGGCTTTTGCCGCAACAGTTGCTTCGAAGGGATACAAATCAACAATAACCAAATCAATATCAGGGATGTGGTGCTGGGCTTTTTCTTTTTGATCAGAGGTGTTTTCGCGGCGATTTAAAATGCCTCCAAAAATAACAGGATGTAGAGTTTTTACACGGCCACCAAAAATTTCAGGATAATTTGTTAGGGCCTCTACTGCTGTTACCGGAATTTTTAAACTTTCGATAAAAGAAAAGGTGCCGCCGGTGCTATATAATTGTACATTTAAACTGTGTAATTTTTTTATAATTGGCTCTAAATTATCTTTGTAATACACAGATATTAAAGCGCTTTTAATGGGTTTTAACTGGCTCATGATGTAAATAATAACAAAGATACCATTTGAAATTAAATACCAAGTTATTGTTTAAAAAAGATGAAGGGATGAAGGGTTTATAATTAGATTTTTTTAAAGCATAGCGGGCCCTAACCATTTTTGAGCGTCTGGAAGATTTATTTTTTTTCGTTCGGCGTAGTTTTGTACTTGCTCGTTATTTATTTTACCTAAACCAAAATAATGTGATTGAGGGTGAGCCATATAAAGACCGCTAACAGCCGCAGTTGGAAACATGGCAAGGCTTTCTGTTAAAAATATATCAGTGTTTTTTTCAACCTCTAATAATTTCCAGATGGTTAGTTTTTCGGTATGATCTGGCTGAGCGGGATAGCCGGGCGCTGGACGAATTCCGTCATATTCTTCTTTAATTAAGTCTTCGTTTTTTAATGTTTCGTTTTTATTATAAGCCCAAATTTCGGTTCGTACTTTTTTGTGCATTAACTCCGCAAAGGCTTCGGCTAATCTGTCTGCTAATGCTTTTAACATAATAGCGCTATAATCGTCGTGGTCGGCCTCAAACTTTTTTACATGCTCATCAATGCCAATACCTGTTGTTAAAGCAAAGGCGCCTATATAATCTTGCTTTCCTTTAGGAGCAATAAAATCAGATAATGCCAAATTAAACTGCCCTGCAGGTTTTTTACTTTGCTGCCTCAACGAATAAAATGTTGCCAATACATTTCCTTTTTCATCATAAACTTCGGTATCATCATCGTTTACTGTATTTGCAGGATAAATTCCAATTACTGCATTAGCTTGCAACCATTTTTGTGAAACCAATTTATTAAGCATGCTCTGAGCATCGTTAAATAATTTAGTTGCTTCAATTCCACGTGTTGCATCTGTTAGTATTTTTGGGTACGAGCCCTTCATTTCCCAACTGTGAAAAAAAGGAGTCCAATCTATGTATTCTGAAATTTCTTTTAAATCGTAACTAGTAAATACTTTGTTTCCAATAAAAGAAGGTTTGGTAATAATTGTTTTAGCCCAATCTATATGAAATTTATTTTGTCGCGCTTCGGCTAATGAAATTAATTTATTTTGAGATTGTGCGTTTTTGTTTTGATCTCGAACGCGCACATAATCTATATTTAAGTTATCAATAAATCCTTGGCGCAATTCGTTTGAAATTAAACTGCTTGCAACCGGAACAGACTTGCTGGCATCGTTTACATGAACAACCGGACCCGAATAGTTTGGGGCTATTTTAACGGCGGTATGTACTTTTGAAGTTGTGGCGCCTCCAATTAATAAAGGAAGTTTAAAGTTTAAACGCTCCATTTCTTTGGCCACATGAACCATTTCGTCTAAGGAAGGAGTAATTAAGCCACTTAAGCCGATAATGTCTACCTGATGTTTTTTAGCTTCTTCTAAAATTTTATCACAAGATATCATTACGCCTAAATCAATAATTTCATAATTATTACAAGCTAAAACAACACCAACAATGTTTTTACCAATATCATGCACATCACCTTTAACCGTTGCCAAAAGAATCTTCCCACGCCCCCTGGTCCCCGAAGGGGGAACTTCTTCAGCACTTCTTACTTCGTTATAGTCTTTTTGGTTATGTAAGGTTTTTTGTACCTGATTCAAAACAGCATCAATATCTGCTAGTACTTCATCATTCGTAAATCGCAAAACAGTAAATCCAATTGACTCTAACCAAGATTGACGAAATTCATCTTTTTCATTTTCCGGCAACTGATGTATCAAGCCGTCTATTTCAATAACTAATCTCTTCTTTAAACAAACAAAATCTGTAATATATTTTCCAATTATATGCTGCCTCCTAAATTTATAATTCTCGAGTTTTTTTGCTTTAAGACAGTCCCACAAAAGTGATTCAGCTTGAGTTGGATTAGCTCTATGATCTTTAGCAAAATCTTTTAATAGAGTATAGTATTGCGGGTCAGCCCACTCATAGCCGAGTTCAGTACCCTTTCCTTCGGAAAGGACTAGGGATAGGCTGTTCTTCTTTTCCTCCAATAAAAAAGGCTCTAAATAAGCAACAGCTTTTTTCATTACCCTGGCGCTTTTTACTACTTGAGGTAAAAACATTTTTCCGCTGCCAAACAAATCGCCAACAATGTTCATTCCATCCATTAATGGCCCTTCAATAACATGTAATGGCCTGCCTAATTTAAGTCGCGCCTCTTCCGTATCAACATCAATGTATTCTACCAGGCCTTTAACCAAGGAATAGCTCAATCTATCTTCAACAGTTCGTTTTCTCCACTCTTCGTCTTTTTCAGTTTTTTCTTTAGTAATTCCTTTTAAAGATTCGGCATGTTCGACTAAACGCTCGGTTGCATCATCTCTTCTGTTTAATAAAACATCTTCAACCAATTCTAACAATGTTTTTTCGATATTGTCGTAAACTTCCAATTGAGCTGGGTTAACAATACCCATATCCATGCCGTGTTTAATCGCGTGAAATAAAAATGCTGAGTGTATTGCCTCTCTAACATGATCATTGCCTCTAAAAGAAAAAGAAACATTACTTACGCCTCCGCTTACTTTTGCATAAGGTAAATTTTCTTTTATCCATTTTGTTGAATTAAAAAAATCTACAGCATTTAAACGGTGCTCTTCCATTCCTGTTGCAACAGGAAAAATATTTGGATCAAAAATAATGTCTTGTGGCGGAAAATGAACTTTATTTACTAAAATGTCGTATGCGCGGCGGCAAATATCTTTTCTGCGCTGAAACGTATCGGCCTGCCCTACTTCATCAAACGCCATAATAATAACTGCGGCGCCATATTGTTTTATTTTATGGGCATATTCAATAAATTTTTGTTCGCCTTCTTTTAATGAAATCGAATTTACGATGGCTTTTCCTTGTACGCATTTTAATCCCGCTTCAATTACCGACCACTTTGAAGAGTCTATCATGATGGGAACTCGGGAAATATCTGGTTCAGAAGCAATTAAATTTAAAAAAGTGGTCATTGCTAATTCTCCGTCTAACATGCCTTCATCCATATTCACATCAATAACCTGGGCGCCTCCATCAACTTGATCTTTTGCAATTGAAAGGGCTTCTTCATAATTTCCTTCTTTAATTAATCGCAGAAATTTTTTTGAGCCAGTTACATTTGTTCGTTCACCTACATTTAAAAAGTTGCTTTCGGGAGTAAGAGAAAATGGTTCTAATCCGCTTAAATGCATTATGGTATCAACGCTTGGTTTTTTTCGTGGAATTGAATTTTTGGCAATTTCTGCAATACGTTTTATATGAGCAGGGGTTGTGCCACAACATCCTCCTACAATATTCAAAAACCCTGCTTTTAAAAATTCTTCGATTTGGTGGCCCATTTCGTGCGCGTCTTGATCGTATTCGCCAAACTGATTTGGTAGGCCCGCATTTGGATAAGCGCTCACATAAAAAGGCGCTTTGTTTGATAGCTCCTCTAAATAAGGCCTCATGTCTTTAGCGCCTAATGCGCAATTTAAGCCAACGCTTAATAAATCAACGTGCGAAACAGAATTTAAAAAAGCTTCGGTAGTTTGACCCGATAAAGTTCTTCCGCTAGCATCGGTAATAGTTCCCGATACCATCACTGGCATTTTTACATTAATACTTTCACAATAATTTTGTATTGCAAATAATGCAGCTTTAGCATTGAGTGTATCAAAAATAGTTTCAATTAATAATAAATCTGCCCCTCCGTCAATTAAACCACGAACTTGCTCAGTATATGCCTCAACTAGTTCATCAAAAGTTATGGCTCTATAACCAGGGTCGTTTACATTGGGTGATAAAGAGAGCGTTCGGTTGGTTGGCCCAATGGCGCCGGCAACAAATTTTGGAATATGAGCAAATTCAGGAAATTCGATTTTATACTCTGAAATTGCGGCTTTAGCAAGTTTAGCAGATTCGAAATTTAATTCGTAAACAAATTCCTGCATATCGTAATCGGCCATGGCAATTTTAGTATCGCTAAACGTATTTGTTTCAATAATATCAGCGCCTGCTTTTAAATACTCTTTATGTATTGTTTTTATAATTTGAGGCTGGGTGATAGATAGCAGGTCATTATTTCCTTGCAAATCTTTGTGCCAATCTGAAAAACGCTTGCCTCTAAAATCTTTTTCGGTTAATTTGTATTGTTGGATCATGCTGCCCATTGCACCATCAATAACTAAAACGCGCTTTTCTAACTCTTGTTGTATTGTTGTCATATATAAAATAAAAAACCCTTCCGTTTTTAATCAGAAGGGATTAGTGCATATTAAATTTGATAAACTAATTGTTTCTGACTTATTTTTTTCGATTATTATCGAAACGAATTTCCACCTTCTCATTAGTTATAAAATTTATAAAAGATGCTTTTCAAACTTTGTTTGATTACTTCTTTTAATATAACTAGTTAAGGGTTGGTAAAGCTTCTTAGGGCGTATCCCTCAGCTTTTCTTAATAAGTATTTTAAAGAACTGATCACAAAGATACAAAAAAATTAAAACTATAAAATTTTAAAAACAAATATTAAAATAATCAAAAAAATTGTTTTTAACTAATAATGGCTATCTTTAAAGTTAAGAGCATTAAATCTATAACTATTAAGACATAATGAACAAAATTTATACTATAAAAACATTAAAAGTTTTTTTATTGTTTTTTTATTTTTGCTTTGTAGCCAAAAGCTTCTATGGTACAAATAAAGATTTTACACCTAAAACTAACTCAACAAAATCGAAACAGCTTTTAAAAAAAACGACTTCGCTTTTAGGTCATCAGCCCGTTGAGTTTTTAGAAAATAAGGGTCAAATTATGGACTCCGAAAACAAACCTGCAGAAAATGTTTTTTTTAAAGCCGAAGCACCAGGCCTAGATTTGTATATTACAAAAACCGGCCTATCCTATGTTTTTTTAAATTATGTAGAGGTTGAAAAAAGTAAACGAGAAAAAAGAAGAGAAGAAAAGTTAGGTATTGCTGAAGAAGAAAGTATAAAAATAAATTACGAGCGTATTGATTTAAATTTATTTGGGGCTTCGATAAAAAAAGAAAACATTATAAAAGAAGATACAGGCCTTGCTTATTATAATTTTTTATTGGGACCAGGAGATAAATCAATTTACCATGTAAAAAAATACCGTAAAATAACAATTAAAAATATTTATGAGGGTATTGATTGGGTCTTATATAATTCTGATGCAAACGGATTTAAATACGATTTTGTGGTTCATCCTGGAGCAGATGCGTCGAAGATTGAGTTAATTTATAAATCAAAAAACGAATTAATAATTAATGAAGGAGGCAATATAGTTATTGAGTCCAAATCAAACTCATTATTAGAAAAAGCGCCCTACAGTTATTTTTTAGAATCAAAGCATCCAATTGAAAGTAGTTTTAAACTGATTTCAAATAAAAAACAACATGCAAATTTTGAAAGCCACATTGGCTTTAATATTTCCGAAAAAAGTCTTAAACAAACGCTGGTAATTGACCCACAATTAATCTGGTCTACCTTTTATGGCGGCACTGGCATCGAAGGCACCTATTGCATTGATACAGACCCCTCTGGCAATGTTTTTTTATGTGGCTATTTAGGCAGCGCCAACTTTCCTTTATTAACTATGGGTACTTATTTTGAATCAACATTTGGATATGCTGGGTTTATTGTGAAATTTAATAATATGGGCACTTTACTTTGGTCTACCTATTTTAATGGGGGCACAACTAATTATTTGGCCACAGATAATTCGGGTAATCTTTTTTTATGCGGCACAACTGCCTCAACATTATTTCCATCAACAAATGCCGGCACTTATTTTCAGCCAAATCTGGGGGGAACAAATCAAGATGCATATATCGCTAAATTTGATGCATTAGGCAATTTAACTTGGGCCACAAGATATGGCGGAAGCGGGACGGATGCAAGCCAATCCATAGCAACTGATCAAAATGGCAATGTGTTTTTAGTTGGCACAACCACTTCTACAAATTTTCCTGTTCAAAATGCCGGTACTTATTTTGATCCAACATACGCAAATTTTCAATCTGGATTTATTGTAAAGTTTGATAATACTGGCAATCGGCTTTGGGCAAGCTATTTGAAGGGTGCGGCCACCCTTATAGCAACAACTGATTTAAATGGCCGTATTTACATAACCGGCAGTTCAATTACAAGCACAGTAAATACCATTCCTTTATTAAATCCAGGAGGCACTTCTTATTATCAAGGATCTATTTCAACTTCATTAATTGCTGTGTCGGATGCCTTTATTCTTAAATTTGATAACATGGGTAATCAGCTTTGGGGCACCTATTATGGGGGAAATTCTTTGGACAGAGGCACTAGTTTATCCTCCGATAAATTGGGTAATATTTTTATTACTGGAGTTACTAGTTCTACAAATTTTCCTGTTCAAAACGCTTCTACTTTTTTTCAAGGCAATCTTGCAGGTTCACAACAAGATGTTTTTATTTTAAAATTTGATAACACCGCCACAAGGCAATGGGCAACTTATATTGGTGGAACAAGAGCTGAGAATCATATGGAAAATGATAATTTAACCATAGATACCTGCGGCAATGTTTTTTTGGGATTCACAACACTATCTCGAAATTTGCCATTTCAGCAAGCCTGTGATGGAGGAATGTTTGATAATACAATTGATTCTTCTGTAAATGCAAATTTTAACAATGTATACTTAGCCCGTTTTTCTAATACGGGAACTCTGATGTGGTCTTCTTTGTTTGGGGGAGATGGCATGAGCTTTAGAACGACTTTAGATGCTGATAAGTTTGGAAATGTTTTTTTTAGTGGCGAATGGGCTTTAGCTACTAACCCCGCAACTTATCCATTGGTTTACCCAAGCAGCCCAACATATACCTCAGGATTTATTGGTGGTGATGATTTGTATATCGCAAAATTTACAAATAACCTGGCCATTCAAAATTTTTCATACACAAATATGTGTGTAAATTCGCTAGCTCAGATGCCTATATTAGGTGGCGGATTTTTATCAGGGGGTTCGTTTAGCACATCTTCGAATGGATTAAGTTTAAATCCACAAACTGGCCAAATAACCAGCGCTGCCTCTGTGCCAGGTACTTATACTGTTTCATATCACATGGTGCCTTGTTATTGCCCTGGCGCTTCTCAAAAATCAATTGGAATAACAACAATCTCAATTTTAAGTGCGCCTTCTATTTCAATATCTGGAAAATCAACTATTTGCGTTGGAGAAAAAGCTACTTATACAGCAAGCGGTTCGTCTAGCTATACATGGAGTAATGGCACTACTGGCTCACTAATTAACATCACTCCAAGCACAACGGCTACAATTGTTTATACATTGAGCAGCATGGGAGTAAATGGCTGCGTTGCTAAAAAAACAATAACTATAACGGTTAGCAAATGTACAGATTTAGAAGAATTTGAAATAGGTAAAACTAAATT
>Ga0209597_1001530_pt1 | contig 15042 bp, 10 predicted proteins | sample M_140625_MF_Meta_FD_187316 | JGI IMG/M metagenome (GOLD analysis project Ga0209597, IMG submission 187316) | Freshwater microbial communities from Lake Montjoie, Canada to study carbon cycling - M_140625_MF_MetaG (SPAdes) (version 2) | ecosystem: Environmental > Aquatic > Freshwater > Lake...
ATCAAATCCCTTATGACTTAATTGCAGAATTATGCAAAAAAATGACCATGGAAAAATATATTGAAATGTATGAAACGGTTTTCAAAACCGGCCAAAAAATTTGAGAATTTGCATTCAACAAATGATTTGATTCATTCACCAATCTGTTGATTTTATACATTCATTTTCTATTATCTTTGAATCATGTCAACACAAGACATTCAATTCAACAAAAACGAGGACACCAATAAGCAAAATTGGGATGTCGTAAAAAGTAGATTAGAAAAAATCTATCTTGGAGGTGGCGTAAAAGCCGCTGCAAAACAAAAAGAAAAAGGCAAATTATTAGCGCGTGAAAGAGTTGATTATTTAAGAGATAAAGATTCAGAATGGATTGAAATTGGCGCCTTTGCCGGATATGAAATGTATGAAGAATACGGTGGATGTGCCGGTGGCGGTGTTGTTACTGGAATAGGATATGTGAGTGGACGCCAATGTATCATTGTTGCCAATGATGCCACTGTAAAAGCAGGTGCTTGGTTCCCAATTACCGGAAAAAAGAATTTGCGTGCCCAAGAAATAGCAATGGAAAACCATTTGCCAATTATTTATTTGGTTGATAGCGCTGGAGTTTTCTTGCCAATGCAAGATGAAATTTTTGCCGACAAAGATCATTTTGGTAGAATGTTCAGAAACAATGCTATCATGAGCAGCATGGGAATTACCCAAATTGCTGCTGTTATGGGAAGTTGTGTTGCAGGTGGTGCCTATTTGCCAATTATGTCAGATGAGGCATTAATTGTTGAGGGAAATGGAAGTATTTTCCTGGCGGGAAGCTATTTGGTAAAAGCTGCAATTGGAGAAGATATTGACAATGAAACCTTAGGAGGCGCAATGACACAAACTGAAATATCAGGTGTTATTGACGATAAATTCCCTAATGACCAAGCCTGTTTAGATAGGATAAAATATATCATGGATAAACTTGGCAAACCTGAAAATGCTGGGTTTGACCGTGTAAAAACAAAATTACCTATAAAAAAGCAAGACGAAATTTGGGGTATATTACCTGCCGATAGAGGAAAACCTTATAAGTCCCTCGAAATTATTGAACGACTCGTTGATAACAGCGAATTTGAGCAATACAAAGAAGGTTATGGAAAAAGTATTCTTTGTGGATATGCCAGAATTGATGGATGGGCTGTGGGTATTGTTGCAAATAATCGTGAACTGGTAAAAAGCAAAAAAGGTGAAATGCAATTTGGTGGTGTAATTTATAGCGATAGTGCAGATAAATCGGCAAGATTTATTATGAATTGCAACCAAAAGAAAATTCCTTTGGTATTTTTACAAGACGTTACAGGATTCATGGTTGGTAGTAGATCTGAGCATGGAGGCATTATTAAGGATGGTGCTAAAATGGTAATGGCAATGGCAAATAGTACGGTACCAAAGTTTACCATTGTAATGGGAAATAGCTATGGTGCAGGAAACTATGCCATGTGTGGAAAAGCTTATGACCCAAGATTAATTGTAGCATGGCCAACGGCTAAAATTGCGGTAATGGGTGGAGAGCAAGCTGCCAAAACACTTTTGCAAATTGAAAAAGCATCTTTAAAAGCAAAAGGTGAAGAAATTACGCTTGAAAACGAAAATGCTTTGCTTGATAAAATCACCCAGAGATACAACAGCCAAACTACTCCTTATTATGCTGCTTCTCGTTTGTGGGTAGATGCGATAATTAATCCGCTCGACACAAGAAAATGGATTTCAATGGGAATAGAAGCGGCAAGTCAAGCGCCGATGAAACCATTTCATCCTGGCATATTGCAAGTTTAAATAGCGAGAATAAATTTCGGGTGTAATTCGAAAGAGAAAATTATGCGATTTAGCGATAAAAATCGTTAAATACAATCTTTTCTTGATAAAATGTGGAAAACGTTAGGAAATATCTGAAGATATACCTACCTTTGCAGCGCAATTCTTTACGAGTGGGACTTTTGTAGTTTGAATCTATTGCGATTCCTACGCTTTCATTTCTGCTTCTGAAGCGTTAGCCCGAAAAAAAATATTAATGCAAAATTTTGAAAACTTGGGGTTACTACCTCAACTTGTGTCTACTGTAGAAAAGCAGGGATACACCGAACCTACGCCTATCCAAAAAGTGGCGATTCCAGCAATTTTAGCAGGTGGCGACCTTTTCGCAACTGCTCCTACGGGTACAGGTAAAACTGCAGCATTTGCAATTCCTATTATCCAACAAATCATCGAGAAACCGCAAAAAGGCGTTCACGCCCTTATTTTAGCGCCAACTCGTGAGTTAGCACACCAAATTTCTGACAACTTCAAGAAATATGGTGCCACAATGAAACTTCGTATCGCTTTGGTATACGGTGGAGTTTCTCAAAGACGCCAGGTTGAAGACATTCGCCGTGGTTGTCAGGTAATTATTGCCACTCCTGGCCGTTTATTAGACCTTATTCAACAAGGACATATTGATTTATCTGCAATTAACACTTGGGTGTTAGATGAGTGTGATCGTATGTTAGACATGGGATTCATTAGTGATATCCGTGATATTGGTCGTTTAATGTTAAATGATAAAAAACAAACTTTATTATTTTCAGCTACGGCTCCAAGAGAAATTAGAGTTTTGTCTCAAGAATTATTGTCTGAGCCAACTCAAATTGACATCGCTCCTTTAAACGAAGAAAAACCAAAAATTACACAATGGTTATTTGCAGTAGGTAGAAATGACAAATTTGAATTATTAAAAGAACTTTTAGATGATGCTGAGGTTCACTCTATGTTGGTATTTACAAAAACAAAACATGGTGCTGACAAATTGGTTGATTTACTAAGAAACATCAATGAACATGCAGTTGCTATTCATGGCGACAAGAGTCAACGCGAACGCACACGTAACCTAGACCTATTCAAAGAAGGTCGTGCACGTATTTTGGTAGCAACAGACGTTGCTGCGAGAGGTGTTGACGTTCCAGCTTTGAATCACGTATTAAACTATGACATGCCGCAAGACCCTGAAACTTATACTCACCGTATAGGTAGAACTGGTAGAGCGGGTAGTACAGGTTTGGCTATGTCGTTTTGTGATCAATCAGAATCAAACTTGCTTGATATGATTTACAAAGAGCATGGAACAACTGATTTAGTAGAAATGGAACATGAATACCGCATTGAATTGCCAAAAGGGCGCAGTGGTGGTGGACGTGGCCGTGGTGGTTATGGTGGCGGTGGAAACCGTGGCGGTAATCGCGGTGGCGGAAATCGTGGTGGTAGCTCATTTGGTGGCAACCGCGGTGGAAGTTCATATGGCGGCGGTGGAGGAAACTCTTACGGCGGTGGCGGAGGAAACTCATACGGCGGTGGTAATCGCGGTGGAAGTGGTGGCGGAGATCGTCGCTCATTTTCAAACGATAGACCTGCTAACACAGACAGACCTGCTTTCAGTAACGACAGACCTTCTTACAACAACGACAGACCATCTTTTAATGATAGACCAGCTGGAGATAAACCTTCAGGAGACAGATCATTTGGTGGTAACAGACCCTCTGGCGATAGATCATTTAACAGTAACAGAACATCTAGCGATAGACCTGCATTTAACAGAAGCGACAGACCTGCACCATCTGGTGACAGACCTGCATTCAACAGCAACAGATCTGGTAGCGACCGTCCATCTGGCGACAGGCCTTATGGAAACGCAAACAGAGGTGGTGGATCATTCGGTGGCAACAGGCCAGCGGGAGGCGACCGCCCTTTTAATAACGATCGCAATAGAACCACTTCTTCACGCCCTTATGGGTCTGAAAACCGCGATCGTAGTTTTGAAGGTAAGGTTAGACAAGAAACGCAAGCTCGTCAGAGCAGTGCTTTCGGAAACAGCCGCAATAGTGAACGTAGTGCTCGTCCAGCATTCAACAGTAATAGCAGCGGCGACAACAATCGTCAAGCTCGTAGATCTGATTCAGGTCAACCTGCTGCGCCTGCTAGCGCTGATAGTGGCAAAAGTCACCATCGAGGCCAGGGCGGGAAAAAGCCAGCTAGTTCGAGCAATTTTAGCAGAAATTCACCTGCTAAACCTCGCAGAAACCCAGCTGGACACAAAAACAAATACAAATCTGATATTTAATAGATAGCAGAATCTGATATTCCAAAGGTGCGTGAAAACGCACCTTTTTTATTTAATGAGGTTTTTAATTGTGACTATTACAATTAATTTAATTTCTAAAATTAACAAACGCAATTTTGGTATTCTAAGATTGAATAATTCCCAAATATGTATTTTTAGGATGTTAACTCAATTAGAGAGTTATAAATTCACAAACCATTTATAGAAAAATGGTTCTTTTTTTTATTCATTTGAAATTTTGAACATAAAAAAAGGCGGTATCGCGTCGCTACAACCCACTGCCCTTGCTTCCTTCCGGACCTGGGGGGATTCATGAGGAGCTGACCGTACCGCCGGTGCAAAGATACTGCCTTTTCTTTAGACCATCAATCGAAATTCAAAAAATCGTATTCATTTCATTATCTTTGCCACATGCGCCTTCGCTCCGAAAACTTAATTAAACAATACGGCTCCAAAAAAGTTGTAAATGACGTAAGTGTTGAAGTAAACCAAGGAGAAATTGTTGGTCTCTTAGGACCAAACGGCGCAGGAAAAACAACCACATTCTACATGTGCGTTGGTCTTGTGAAGCCCGACAAAGGCAAAATTTACCTCGATGACAAAGACATTACCAAATTACCTATGTATAAAAGGGCCCAATTTGGTATTGGTTATTTGCCTCAAGAAGCTTCAGTATTTAGAGATCTCAGCGTTGAAGACAATATCAAGGCTATTCTCGAAATGACTCCCCTTACCAAAATTCAACAAGAAGAGAAATTAGAAACGCTCATTGAAGAATTTAGTTTGGGCAGGGTTAGAACCAATTTAGGAAAGGTTTTGAGCGGTGGTGAACGCAGAAGAACTGAAATTGCCCGCGCCTTGGCAACCGATCCTCATTTTATCCTTCTAGACGAGCCTTTTGCTGGAGTTGATCCAATTGCTGTAGAAGACATACAAAGCATTGTAGCGAAGCTTAAAGACCGTAATATTGGCATTCTAATAACCGATCACAATGTGCAAGAAACTTTAAGCATTACAGATCGCGCTTATTTGCTTTTTGAGGGAAAATTACTCAAACAAGGAAATGCCGAAGAACTTGCAAACGACGAGTTGGTGCGTAAAGTTTATCTAGGTCAAAACTTCGAATTGCGACGCAAATCACCAAAACAAGAAATTACCGAATGAGATTGATTGTTTCACGCAGTCTTTGTCCGTATTTCCATCTCGCTGCAGAAGCATTCTTTTTACAACAAACAGACGAAAATATTTTACTCATTTGGCAAAGTGAAAGTGCTGTTGTTTCAGGAAAGCACCAAAACATTTGCGCCGAAATCAATTATAAATTCTGTAAGGAAAACAACATTTTGCCAGCTAGACGCCTTTCAGGTGGTGGAACAGTGTTTCATGATATGGGAAATATTAATTTCACATTCATCAAAAACATTGAAACCGAAATGGATAAAGCTGTTAATTACAAACAATTCCTTGAACCCATTCGCAAAACACTTTTATCATTAGGCATAATAACTACCTATAGCCATAGAGATGACTTATTGTTAGATGGGAAAAAAATCAGTGGCAATGCCCAACATATATTCCAACAAAAGAAAAGAGTATTACACCATGGAACCTTATTGTATGATTGCCAATTAAACAACTTGTCAAATGCATTACACTCTGAAGGACAATATGAAGATAAAGCAGTTAAAAGTGTAAGAAGCGTTGTAACCAACATCAAAGACTATCACAACTTTGGAGAAACACAAGATTTCTTGGTGAAATTTATCAATGAACTGAGCACTTCATTCGGGGCCGCACAATTTCTTTCAGAAAATGAAGTACAGCGTATTGACGAAATAAAGAAAGAAAAGTTTGAGCTTGAAGAATGGATTTTAGGTTATTCACCCAAATATATTCACCGACGGTCAGTGTCCCTCAAAAACAAAAAATATGAATTGTATTTGTTTGTCGATAAAGGCATTGTAACGGAACTGGAACTCGTAAACGAAATGGGAGAAAAAAGCTTTATTTCAGAAAGTTCGAAATGCATCTCAAATCCAATTTCTATTGAAACTTTTAAAAGCGAATTTCCAGAAATTCCAGAAACTGAATTGTATCAATTTTTATAACTGAATTGCCTTACAAATTGGGCAATTTTCAGCGACATGACCTCTGGCTGGACAATATTCTCGGCCATAAAATATAATTTGCAAATGTATTTTATTCCACAACTCTCTCGGCGTCAATCGTTTTAAATCCTTTTCTGTTTGCTCCACGTTTTTACCGTTTGACAACTTCCATCTTACCGCCAAACGATGAATATGGGTATCAACCGGGAAAGCAGGAACACCAAAAGCTTGCGACATAACAACGCTAGCGGTTTTGTGTCCTACACCAGGCAAAGCTTCCAAGTCTTCAAAAGTTTCAGGAACTTGGCCATTGTGCTTATCAAGAATGATTTGGCTTAAATTAAAAATGGCTTTGCTTTTAAACGGCGACAATCCACAAGGTTTGATAATTTCACGAATTTCTTCAATGGTTAATTTTACCATATCTGAGGGATTGTTGGCCTTGGCAAATAAGGAAGGGGTAATTAAATTCACTCTTTTATCGGTGCATTGGGCACTCAACAAAACAGCAATCAATAAGGTATATGCATCTGTATGATCCAAAGGAATAGGAACTTCTGGATATAAATTTTCCAGCGTATCAAGAATAAATTGAACGCGCTCAGATTTTTTCATAAAATTACTTAGATAAAATTACTTAAAATTTGGGCATTTGAAATACCCTCAGCTTCTGCTTTGAAATTGCGCACTATTCTGTGAGAAAGTACCCAATTCATAACCGCGTGTACATCTTCAATATCAACCGAAAACTTACCATTCATTAGCGCATTGCATTTGGCCCCTAGAATCAAATTTTGTCCCGCTCTTGGACCAGCACCATAAGAAAGATACTTATTCGCCATGGGGTGAGCTCCAGCTGTATTTGAACGTGTTTTTTGAACCAATCCCACAACATATTCATAAACATTGTTTGTAACAGGAACCTGCCTCACAATATTTTGGTAATCCATGATTTCTTTTGCAGTCAATACTGCAGAAGCTTTATCAGCACTACCAGAAGTGGTTTGTTTCAAGATTTGCACCTCTTCATTGAAATTTGGATAATCCAAAACAACTTGATACATAAATCGATCGAGTTGTGCTTCAGGCAAAGGATACGTACCTTCTTGTTCAATTGGATTTTGGGTAGCCAAAACGAAGAAAGGTTCAGTTAAATGATAAATAGTTCCACCAGCGGTAACTTGACGTTCTTGCATGGCTTCTAACAAAGCACTTTGCGTTTTAGGAGGAGTTCTATTGATTTCATCGGCCAATAGTAGATTGGCAAAAACAGGGCCTTTAATAAATTTAAATTGTCTGTTTTCATCCAATATTTCTGAACCAATGATATCACTTGGCATTAAATCCGGAGTAAATTGGATGCGGTTAAAATCTAACGACATTGCCTGTGAAAGTGTTTTCACCAACAATGTTTTTGCCAAACCAGGAACACCCACCATAAGAACGTGACCATGGCAGAAAATGGCATTCACCAAAGCAGTTATTACGTCATCTTGGCCAACAATAACTTTACCCACTTCAGATTTTAACTGATTTACTTTCGCACCAAATTGGGCAGCCAATTCAGCTGTATTTTGATTACTCATTTACCCACTTTTTAATGTTATCGCAATGTAACTCTCTTGTCTTAATTTTGATATAAGTTTTACCTTTGTATTTCGCAACCCATTTATCAATTGCTTGTTGCTTTTTCTTAGCTTCAGCAGCCATTTGAATTCTGCTGTAATCCTGAATCAAATTGGCCTGATGCGGAGCAATAAACGATTTCAAATAAACAATTCTATAAACAGCTCTTCCATCGGGTAACATAGTGATTTTAGGTTCTGAAAAATTACCTGGTTTCATTTTCTCAACCACCTGTTTTACATCAGTTGGCAAGGTTTCAAACTCAGTTTTTTGCAAACCTGTTGCTTCATCAGTTAAAAATCCGCAATATCCTTTATTTCCCATTTGCTCACTCGCATGAGATTTAACAGCAGTACACCAATCCAATTTGCCAGATACCAAAACATTATAAATACTATCTGTCAATTTTGACGCTTTGGAATAATCGTCACTTGTATTTTCTGGTCTAATTAAGATATGCTGCGCAATGATTCTCTCACCTTTGCGTTTGATGAGTTTCATGATATGGTAGCCATAATCAGTTTGGAAAACTGGACTAATGCTATCTTCTTTTAATTTGAATGCCATTCTTTCAAATTGACCCACCATTTCTCCCCTACCAAATTCAGGCAACAATCCATTGTTATTTTTAGAACCGGGATCCATTGAATATGTCCTTGCTAATTTTTCAAAACTCTCACCGTTTAAAATTCTAACTTTCAAATCTTCTAATTGTGATTTTGCGAAATCTTGCGCAAGTTGTGAATATGGCAATTCCAATATCAACTGAGCAACTTCAACTTCTGTAGCAACCAATGGCAAACTATCTTGAGGGATATTGTCATAGTATTGCTGAACTTCTTTAGGACTAATTCTTACTGGCGATGTAATTTTATTCCTCATTTCTTGAGCCATTAACTGCTCGCGAATTTTAGGACGAATTTCATCTTTGTACTCTTGAATGGTTTTACCAATATACTTTTCTAATTCGGCAACACTTCCAACTTGACGCTGGAAATAACGGATTCTATTATCAATATCAGATTCAATTCTATCGTTTGTAATTGGCAAACTATCAATTTCAGCCTGACTCAACATTAGTTTTTGAATAATCAATTTTTCAAAAAGCAAACAATAAAGCAAATGAGAATCCTTCAAAGTTTGGCCTCTGGCCATATCCATTTTTTCAGTTTCAAAATCACTACTGCGAATAATTTTTTCACCAATCACAGCCATTATACCATCCACATATTTTGGAGGCAAATTTGGACCTTGTTGCGCAGAAGAAGTCCCCCAAAAAGAAAGGAGAAAAATTACTAAAATAAACTTACGAAAGTGAATCACCAGTTTCAAATTATTGAGCACCTACTTTTTGTTTGAAAGCAGAAATTACGCTTGCATCAATTGATACGTTGTAATTATTTTCAAGTTCTTTCAACCACTGAGTTTCTAGCTCTTCTTGATATTTTGATGCAACTGGACCTCTTGTTTCATCCAACAACTTTGGACCTGCAGGCAAAAACTCTTTTACTTTGACTACAACAAAATCATTTTGGAATTGACCAAGTTTGAAAATTTTATCTTTGGCAGTTTTGAATTCAGGGGTAGCAAATATTTTATTCAAAACATCAGGCTGTGGAAACAAATAAGTATCCGTAGCTTGATATTTTCCAATACGGTAATCAAAATCAAGCTGTTTCACTTTGGTATGGATTTTCTTCATACTGTCGGCTGAAATTCCTTTTTTAGCTTCTTTCATTACTTGTTTTGCCATTTTCTCTGACGAGGAATAATATACTTCTATATTAAATCTATCACCCCATGTATATTCAGATTTATGTTGATCAAAATACTTAGCTAACCCAACTGAATCGTTGTTCGCACGATCCCAAACTTTTTCTTGCATTCTATTGAACATCAAAATGCCTTCACGATATTCTTGGTAGATATCTCTAAACTCAACTGATTTTTCTTCTAGATGGTTATTTTGGTAATTAACGGCAATATCTTTCACCCAAGAGTTTAATTTAGATTCAACTGCTTCACTCATAGAAGAGGTGATTTTCTTTTTGCCATTCAAATGCATTGCAAATTCTTCAACAGTAAAAGATTCACCTGCAAAATTGAACATTTCCATTTTCGGGAAATCAAAAGAAACAGTTTCTTTTTTCTTTGCAGCAGGATCTTTTATTTTGGTATATTTTGCTGGCAACATTTCAACCTTGAAATTGCCATTTAAGAAGTTTGTATCTAATGATTTCACTAAGAAATCAAAAGCTTCTTTGTTCAATTTATAGTTTTCTTCCTTTTTAACTTTATCTACCAAAGCATCTACTGAAATTTGAGAACGCTGATTCTGTTGCACTTGATTTTTGAGCGTATTTTTCATTTGATCAAATGAACCAATTGGCTTAATTCCCACTTTTTGTAAAATATGCCATCCAAAGCTAGATCTAAAAGGAGTTGACATATCGCCAATATTAGGCAAGTCATATGCTTTATCAATCCAATTCTGACGGTCTATGTCACCCACATATTGGGTATTGTTTACATATTCCATTTCACCACCATTATATTTGCTGCTGTAGTCTTCACTGTAAGCCCTAGCCATTACATCAAATTTCTCTTCACCAGATTTTAACTTGGCATAAATTTCTTCTACTTTCTTTTTAGAAGCTTCATCTGTATTTTCAGCATTGGTGCCAACACGAATTAAAATGTGCTTTACTTTTATATCACCTCTGTTTTTGCGTTTTTCTTCAACTCGAACAATATGAAAACCGAAATCGGTTCTGAACGGTTCTGAAATTTGTCCAATTGGAGTTTTGTAAGCTTGGTTTTCAAATTCATAAACAACTTGCAAAGCGGTCATATATCCCAAACTTCCACCTGAGTTTTTGGTTCCAGGATCTTCTGAATCTGTTTTTGCATATTCGGCAAAATTATCAGCACTCGGATTGCGTTTTAAAGATGCATACACTTCGTTGATTCTTTTTGTTGCTTTGGCAACGTCAGATTCTGAAGCATCTCTGTTACACATAATTAAAATATGTGAAACCTTAATTTCAGATTGCATTCTTTCATAAGCTTCTTCAATTAACCCCTGAGTAACCGCTCTATCGTACAAATAATTTCTAGACAATTGCTCGCGATACATAGCTAACTCTTGTTTGTAAGCAGCAGCAGTATCTTTACCTGCATCAGATGCATCTTGTATTTTCAATTTGAACTTCACATAAAGCTTCAAATAATCATCAACGTCTTTAGAAGTGACTTTCTTTTCATTCAAATTCAAGTTTTTCAAGAATTGACGCTCGAATTCACCTAAATACACTTTTTGTTTTCCATTAATGGTAAAAACTACAGGTTCATTGGTCGTGTTTTGAGATTTTACATTCCCTAAAACAACGAAACAAACTAAAAATAATAAAGCACTTTTTATGGGTTTCATAAGTCTAATAAATCTTTTATATTTAAATTTTATAACAAGCAAAAATAAGCATTCTTAGCGAATGTTACACATTCTCTTCAATGGCCTTAAATAATTCATCTTTGAGAACATCTAACCCTTGTTCGGTAATTGAACTAAAGAATAAAACCTTAACATCTCCCATTTCCTTAACTATTTCAGCTTTTAACTCGTCATCAAGCATCTCAGCCTTACTAATTGCTACGATTTTATCTTTCAATACCAACTCTTCATTAAATTGAGCCAATTCATTAATGAGTGTATTGTATTCCATTCTATGGTTCTTGCTGTCCGATGGTATTAACAATAACAATACGGCATTTCGTTCAATGTGCTTTAAAAATCGATGTCCTAACCCCTTGCCCAAATGTGCTCCTTCAATAATTCCAGGAATATCTGCCATTACAAAACTCCTAAAGTCACGATATTTCACAACCCCCAAATTAGGCGTTAAAGTGGTAAAAGCATAATCTGCAATTTCAGGTTTTGCAGCAGACAAAACGCTTAACAAGGTGCTCTTGCCCGCATTTGGAAAACCAACCAAACCAACATCTGCCAATACTTTTAATTCCAAAACCATCCAACGCTCCACTCCTGGTTCGCCAGGTTGGGCATATTGTGGTGCTTGATTTGTAGGTGTTGCAAAATGCGCATTCCCTAAACCACCTCTACCTCCAGGAATCAATACTTTTTTCTCCCCGTCTGCAGTGATTTCAAATAATATCTCACCGGTTTCAGCATCTTTGGCAACAGTTCCCAATGGAACATCCAAAATAATATTTTCACCAGAAGCACCAGTACTTGTACTTTCGCTTCCCCCAATACCATCTCCTGCCATAACGTGCTTCCTGAATTTCAAATGCAACAACGTCCACATTTGCTTATTTCCCATAAGAACTATATCACCTCCCTTTCCTCCATCGCCACCATCTGGACCACCACGTGGATTTATTTTTGAACGATTATAATGACGACTTCCCGCGCCACCATTGCCACTACGACAACATATTTTAACGTAATCAATAAAATTACTTTCAGCCATTTCACTGCAAAGGTCGTTAAAATTCAGCTACCTTTGTATTTTTGCACTCGGAATGTCTATTTCTCATCAATATAATTTCAACGAAATCGAATCAAAATGGCAAAAACATTGGAAAGATTCGCAATTGTACAAGGTTATTGAAAACTCTTCAAAGCCAAAATTCTATGCATTAGATATGTTTCCTTATCCCTCCGGATCAGGTTTACATGTGGGTCACCCTTTGGGTTACATTGCAAGTGATATTGTTTCTCGTTACAAAAGATTGAATGGATTCAATGTGCTACATCCAATGGGCTACGATGCTTTTGGATTGCCCGCTGAACAATATGCCATTCAAACGGGTCAACACCCTGCAGTTACCACAGAGCAAAATATCATTAGATTTAGAGAGCAGCTCGACAAAATGGGCTTTTGCTTTGATTGGGATAGACAAGTAAAAACTTGTGATGCTAATTATTACAAATGGACGCAATGGATATTTTCATTGTTTTTTACCCATTGGTTTAATAAAGATTTGCAAAAAGCACAAAAAATTGAAGATTTAATTTCAGTGTTTTCCGCAAATGGAAATATTGGAATCAACGCTCATTCAGGTAAAATTCACTCATTTACTGCAAATGAATGGAACGCATATAATTCTCATCAACAAAATGATGTACTCAACCAATACCGTTTGGCATTTATTGACGAAACTACCGTCAATTGGTGCGAAGAAATGGGTACGGTTCTGGCCAATGAAGAAGTGGTAAATGGCGTAAGTGAAAGAGGTGGATATCCAGTTGTTCGTAAAAAAATGAAACAATGGAGCCTCAGAATTACAGCCTACGCCGATAAACTACTCCAAGGTTTAGAAACCATTCAATGGTCAGATTCAATCAAAGAAATTCAGAAAAATTGGATTGGACGCAGCGAAGGTGCTGAAATTGATTTTAATATTGAGGGACATTCAACTAAAATTAAAGTTTTCACTACCCGCCCGGATACATTGTTCGGAGTTACTTTTATGGTTATTGCTCCCGAAAGTGAATTAATCAATAGTATTTGCAGCGACAGTCAAAAACAATTGGTTTTGGATTATGCAGCGAAGGCGAAAAACAGAAGTGAAATTGAACGAATGGCCGACACCAAAAAGACAGGTGTTTTTACCGGTGCATCTGCCATCAATCCGTTCACAAATAAATCTATTCCAGTTTGGGTAAGCGACTATGTTTTGGCAGGTTATGGAACTGGTGCTATTATGGCAGTTCCAGCGCATGATGAGCGCGACTTTGAATTTGCACAAACCTTTGGATTGGATATAATTCCAGTTATTAAGCCTGAAAATGAAACCATTGAAGTTCCAATGATAGAGGCATTTAGTGCCAAAGAAGGAATTTGTTTCAATAGTGGTTTCTTAGATGGATTAACTGTAAAAGATGCAATAAAAACTGCCATTTCTAAGGTTATAGAGTTGGAAATTGGCAGTAAAAAAATCAACTATAAATTGCGTGAAGCTGGTTTCGGCAGACAACGCTATTGGGGTGAACCATTTCCAATCATTTGGAACGGTCAAATTCCTCAGCTTGTTAATGAATTTCCAGTAGAATTACCAAAAGTTGAATCATACAAACCCACTGGTACGGGCGAAAGTCCTTTGGCTGCTGTTTCTGATTGGGTAAATACAGACATTGGTAAAAGAGAAACAGATACCATGCCAGGATGGGCAGGAAGTAGCTGGTATTTTTTACGTTATATGGATCCAAATAATTCAACTGCGTTTGCTAGCAAAGAAGCCTTAGAATATTGGAATCAAGTTGATTTGTATGTTGGGGGAAGTGAACACGCAACAGGACATTTGTTATACAGCAGATTTTGGACGAAATTCTTAAATGACTTAGGATATATCAGTTGGGATGAACCATTCAAGCGCTTGGTAAACCAAGGCATGATCATGGGTGAAGATGGCCAAAAAATGAGCAAACGTTGGGGCAATGTTGTTAATCCCGATGACGTTTGCGAACAATACGGAGCAGATACTTTAAGATTGTATGAAATGTTCCTTGGCCCGTTAACAGACAGCAAACCTTGGAATACACATGGAATTGAAGGCGTTTCTCGATTTTTAGGGAAATTTTGGCGTTTATTCATCCAAAACGAACTATTTAGTGTTTCAAGTGAAACCGCTTCAGCAGAAGAGCTAAAAATCCTTCATAAAACCATTAAGAAGATTTCAGAAGATATTGAATCGATGAGTTTCAATACTTCAGTATCTGCATTTATGGTATGCGTGAATGAATTGGGCACCTTAAAATGCAACAAATTAGAAATATTAAAGCCATTATTGGTTTTACTTGCGCCATTTGCACCCCATGTAACTGAAGAATTATGGGAAGCATTGGGAGAAAAAAGCAGCATACATACTGCAGAATGGCCAAAATTCAATAACGAATATTTGGTGGAAAGTAGTTTCACCTACCCAATTAGTATCAATGGAAAAACCAGAACGCAATTGGAGTTTGATATTAATGCTGATGTGAAAGACATCGAAGCCGCGGTATTGAACAATGAAATTGTTTTAAAATGGACAAACGGTGAAAAACCGAAAAAGGTTATTGTGGTTAAAAACAGAATTGTAAACGTAGTTATCTAAATTTTAGATTCATATAAAACAGAAAGGGAGCGATTTATCGCTCCCTTTCTGTTTACA